>Ga0207965_1000026_pt1 | contig 35476 bp, 32 predicted proteins | sample Knorr_S23_td_O2m_FD_185609 | JGI IMG/M metagenome (GOLD analysis project Ga0207965, IMG submission 185609) | Marine microbial communities from Southern Atlantic Ocean transect - Knorr_S23_td_O2min_ad_571m_LV (SPAdes) (version 2) | ecosystem: Environmental > Aquatic > Marine > Oceanic | place...
AAACTCATATGAAGATCATCCCCAAATCATTCCCAAATCATTAAAAATCATATAAACGTCATCTAAAGTCATCATGAAATCATTAATGGTGGAAGCTGGTTAACAAAAATACTCACCCCCCTCCCCCTCCCCCTCCGGATATCCCAGCATTCGACCAGACGGAGAGTTCGTCCGACGGTCGGCAGCTGACAACGCGGGAACGTATGGAACTGCATCGAGCCAACCCAACGTGCAACGCTTGCCACCGTTTTATGGATCCTATAGGGCTAGCACTCGATAATTTTGACGTTACAGGTAAATGGCGGATTCGTGAGAATGGGATGCCGCTGGACACCCGGGGCACATTTTACGATGGCAGTTCAGTAAACACCCCTAGCGAACTTACGAACGTACTCTTGAAGCGCCCAATCCCGTTGGCACGCAACTTTACCTCAAATTTGCTAGCCTATGCGATAGGCCGAAGGGTAGAATACTATGATCAGCCATCTGTTCGGTTGATTGTCCAGGAAGCTGAGGCTAATAGCTATCGCATGTCATCATTCATTAGGGGTGTTGTGGAGAGTATCCCTTTCCAAATGATGCGATCACAGACGACAAACGAAGCACAACACGACTCGGGGATGTAACAAAATGGAATTCATTACTGGAAAACACATTTCCCGGCGGTCTTTCGTTCGAGGTATGGGCGCGACAGTCGCACTGCCATTTTTAGACGCTATGGTCCCAGCCGGGCGACCGTGGGCTGATCCGGGCTACACACGACTAGTCTGTATTGAAGAATCAATGGGCAGCGCAGGTGGCAGTACCTGGGGAGATGCTCAGCATCTATTTGCTCCTGCCAAAACAGGTCGTGATTTTGATTTCTTGCCGACGAGTCAATTAGCACCTCTCGAAGAGTTTCGAGACTACCTGACGATCGTCAGCAATACGGACTGTCGCATGGCAGAGCCATACCGAGCAGAGGAGATCGGAGGAGACCATGACCGCTCAACAGCGGTATTCCTGACACAGGCCCACCCCAAGCAAACCCAGGGCTCAGACCTTTATCTCGGAACCTCACTCGATCAGTTGCATGCTCGTCGCTTCGGCCGGGATACGGCGCTGCCATCACTTGAACTCTGCACCGAATCAATCGATAGAGGTGGCGGTTGTGCTTACAACTATCACTGTGCATACACAACCTCGCTTTCTTGGGCCTCACCCAACCAGCCGCTCCCTGCGATTCGTGAGCCACGAGTAGTTTTCGAGCGTCTCTTTGGAGCAGGTGATACACCGGAAGACCGAGCTGCCCGTCGGCGGACAGATCGTAGCATGATTGATTGGATCGCGACCGAGATAGCCCGGCTTAGAAGGGAACTGGGCGCAGCAGATCGTCTAGCGATGGATGAATACCTAGATCACATCCGAGAGATCGAGCGTCGGATTCAGCTGGTTGAGGAGAGAAATACAAGCGGAGAGGAACGGGATATGCCCGAAGCTCCCTCTGGAGTCCCAGATTCTTGGGAAGAGCACATGAAGTTGATGTTCGACCTCCAGCTGCTTGCGCTGCAAGCTGACCTGACCAGAGTCATCACGTTCAAGACAGGGTTTGACCAATCGAACCGTAGCTTCCCTACAAGTGGGACAACGAAGTCACACCACGGGGCATCGCACCATGGGAATATCCCCGCGGATATCATCGACTTCAACAAGATCAATACCTACCGGCTAAGTCAGGTAGGCTATTTCCTCGAGAAAATGAAGAACACGATGGAAGGTGATGCTTCATTACTCGAAAAAACAGCAATCGTATGGGGGTCCCCCATGGGAGATCCCAACCTCCACAATCATCGCCGCTGCCCGCTAATACTCATGGGTCATGCTAACGGTGCACTCGAAGGGAATCTCCATCTGAAGACACCCGAAGGCACACCAATGGCTAACGTCTTGCTAAGCCTTATGCAGGGGATTGGGCACGACGATATGAGGGCTTTTGGAGATAGTACCGCGGAGTTCCCACTCGTCTTCCCACGGGGGGTCACCTCGGAAGCTAGTCAGAGGGGGTTATGAGCACCCGTATGCTATTGAATCTGCCTGGAACTTTGTTTGTAGTGGGTCTCCTGTCGGCAGCTACGTTCCCGTCGGACGTGCCGCTCATTAACGCCGCTCAACAAGGGGATGTAAGCGCGGTTGAATCCCTACTCAAGCAGGGTGCAGACCCGAATGCAGCTGCCGGAGATGGCATGACGGCTTTGCACTGGGCTGCAGAGCGGGGTCACCAGAAGGTGATCGAGCTATTGATCTCATCTGGTGCAGCACTAGATACGAAAACAAGAATCGGAAAATATACACCCCTCCACCTGGCCAGTCGGGGTGGACATGGCGGAGTCACACGTCTGCTTCTCAAAGCAGGAAGCAACCCGAATGCAACCACTACTACCAGTGGAGTGACACCTCTGCACCTTGCGGCTGCTGCCATAGGGGGAGCGGATGCGGTCGCAGCGCTACTCGAGCATGGCGCTGACACGAACGCGACAGAGGTGTCTTCTGGACAGACGCCATTAATTTTTGCAGCGGCGTATAATCGAGCGGCGTCAGTGGCCACGCTACTCGAGCATGATGCCAACCACTCCATTACAACAGAGGTTGTCGATGTTATTCAAAGCCTGTTGCTAGACAGGGCAGCTAACCGGCGTTTCCGAGATGCAGTCTCTTTGTTCCGTGAGAATAGCGGGATAGACAGGAATTGGGAGCCAAGCTCTAGCCAGGTTCAGGAAGCTGTGATCTCTCAGAGGGAATTCCTTAGATCCAGCGATAACTCGGAGGGTCGAGATCCAGATGATCTCGTATCTCTTAGGCCAGATTACCCCGGGGGACCAGATGTAGAGCGTCCCCCGTACAGGGAGACTTTGGTCGGTATGACTGGGGGTATGACAGCGCTACTACATGCGGCTCGTGAAGGACACTTGGAGGCGACGCTAGCACTCCTAGAAGGTGGTGCAGACGTCAACCAGGTAAGCGGTGGAGATCGAACTAGCCCACTACTGATGGCAGTGCTCAATGGACAATTCGACCTGGCTCTGCTGCTGCTAGAGTGGGGTGCCGACCCTGATCTCGCAGCTTCCACTGACGGAGTTACTCCGCTCTTCGCCGTGCTCCAAACAGAATGGGCACCGAAGTCAAATTATCCACAGCCTCGTGCACAGGATATTCAGCAGGCCGAGTACTTGGACGTCCTCAGGACGCTTCTTGAGGCAGGAGCAAATCCCAATGTTCAGCTGAATACACACCTATGGTATTGGGAGTATGGTTTAACAAAGATGGGGATAGACCTTACAGGTGCTACTCCGTTTTGGCGTGCTGCATTTGCCCAAGATCTTGGAGCACTCCGGCTCCTAGCTGATCACGGAGCGGACCCAAATATTCCAACATGGTGGCCTGAAGTAGGCATGCGTGAGCGTAGGCAGGAGGATGGACGGCAACAGGAAGATTCTGGGATAACCCCGATTCCTTATGGGGCAGATAATGCACATCCGATCCATGCTGCGGCTGGAGGCGGGTACCTAGGGCTAGGCGCTTTCAGTGTGAGAAATGTACCCAACCAGTTTCTGCCTACACTCAAGTACCTGGTTGAGGAACATGGCGCCGATGTAAATCTCGCAGACTCGTGGGGCTATACACCCCTGCACTATGCAGCTTCGAGAGGGGACAACGAGATGATAGTCTATCTCGTATCACAGGGAGCAGATGTCTTGGCTATAACACGCCTCGGACAGTCAACTGCGGATATGGCCCGAGGAGGCCGTGCAGGATTCTTTACACGATTCGCATTTCCAGAAACCGAGGAGCTCTTGATCAGTCTAGGCTCGACGCTTGAGTGCCTACATACACACTTCCTCGACACTGGAGATTATTGTCCAGGTTCTGGGGTCAATAGAGACGAGTGGGGAAGTACTACAAACCAACGAAAGCCATTGATTGGCGGGACCCCAAGATACTGAGTCTTGTTTCTCTAATTCTCGTGCTCACCTCCAGTTGTATTGTCCTTGCCTACCCTTAGGACGATATCAGCTGCCGATCGCGTGAGCTGTTCACGCAAGTAAAACTCCTTCGTGCCCATCGGCCTGTTCGACTATGACCACCGATGATGCCCATTAGTAAAAACCTGTCTAAAGAGACGATACGATATGAAAAGCAACACGGCATCGCATTCAAGTAGCACGACTGAGCACGATAGCAAAGAGCCTGATCTCACGCCGGTACAACGATTTGGTGAAGCCATTGCTGACCGAGTGGAACGTTGGATGCCAAGCCCGTTTCTATTTGCAATTCTGCTCACGTATGTGGCTGCAATCGCAGCGTTCATCTCTGAGGGAGTAAGCGTGCCTGAGATCGCACGCTCTTGGTATGGAGGCTTTTGGTCTCTACTTCAGTTCGCTATGCAAATGGTGATCATCCTAGTCACAGGCTGCGTGGTCGCGTACCACCCAAGAGTGCGAGCGGGTATCCTGCGCCTTGTCCGACTTCCTAAGAATGGCCGCCAGGCAGTTGTATTGGTCGGTCTTGGATCGATGTTGACCGGGTGGGTATCCTGGGGGCTCGGTCTGATCTTTGGGGCGATCCTAGCTCGAGAGATGGGTAAACTCGCGGCCAAGAATGGGATGGCTGTGCATTATCCCCTTCTGGCAGTAGCTGGCTACATGGGCATGAGCCTTACCTGGGGATGGGGGCTCTCTAGCTCCGCGGGACTACTTCAGGCGACGGATGGAAACGTCTTTATGGAGCAAGGGATCGTGGACAGAGTTATTCCTGCAACAGAATGGGTCTTCCATCCCTACTCGCTCATCCTGACAGTCTTAGCTCTCATTTTCGCTTCCATCATGCTCTATCTACTCTCACCGCCTGAGGCGAACTGTAGAGGGATTGCTCGCTATGTCGACTTCAAAGAGGAAGTGGTAAGAAAATCCAACCCTGTAAACTTACCTACAAATCCAACCTTGGCTGACCGGATCGATAACAGCAGGCTCCTCGGTGGATTGATCGCCTTCACAGGAGTCTGCCTCTTCATAGGAGCGTTCCTGACCCAGGGCCTTGAAGCTCTGAACTTGAATGTTTTCAATTTCGGATTCTTGATGATCGGGCTCATGTTGTATAGCAGCCCATCCCGATACCTGAACGAATTCCAAGACGCGGTTAAGGGAAGCGCGGGCGTTATCCTGCTGTTCCCTTTCTATGCAGGTATCATCGGCATCATGACAGGAACTGGACTCGTCGACACTATGACTGAGTCCCTGCTTTCAATTGCAACAAAAGAATCTTTTGCTGTTACAGCTTGGATCACCGGTGGCATTCTTAACGTATTCGTGCCCTCTGCAGGTGGTGAATGGGCTATTATCGGTGGTCCAATGATGCTTGCAGGTGCTGAACTCGGGATCCCTCATGGACAGACGATCGCAGCCTATGCGGTGGGGGATGCACACACGAATCTGCTGAACCCATTCTGGGCAATCCCTCTGCTGGCAATCACCGAACTTCGAGCCCGTGACATGTTTGGCTACGCGATCACTATGATGCTGCTGCTCGTGCCCTTTATAGCAATTGTACTGTACCTCCTGCCGTATTGAGGACGACCCGGGGGCGCAATAAAGTTTAGTTGACTAAAAGCTGGATACCTACTGATAGAATGAGCACGGACAGCCGGTAAAGCCGGCAAGTAAAATGGAGGGTTGAGGTATGAGTCATACTGCTTCTAATGGCACGAAGACGATGAGCCGCCGTGACCTTATCACTCGAGCTGGTGGATTAGCAGTCGCTGCAGTCGTACCTGGGGCTATCTCAGGGTCTAAGGAACCAGCTTGGGCAGGAGTGGCTCAGGAATTTTTTCCTCGCAAGGATGACTTCAGCATTCCAGAAGGAATTACGTACCTGAACGGTGCCTACATGCACCCTATGCCCAATAAAGTTCGTGACGCGGTGCGTGATTACAACGATAGGCGCGGTGGTTTTACAACACAGACCAGTGCTGACCCAGACTTGGACAATAGGGTAAAAGCAGAGTTTGCGTCCTTGATCAACGCCAAGACCACGGAGATCAGCTATATACCTAACACGACAACGGGTGAGATCCTCATCGTACACGGGCTAGACATCCCGCGCTCAGGAGGAAACGTGGTCACGGATGCATTGCACTTCGAGAGCTCGATCATTCACCTGCAATCACTCCAGCAAACCGCAGGGTTAGACCTTCGCATCGTGATGCCACGCGATGGACGGATTGACCTAGAGGACCTTGATCGCGTTGTGGACCGAAATACCCGGTTAATTGAGATCTCGCTCGTGACCATGTATAACGGATTTCAGCACGACCTGAAGGCAGTGTGCGACCTAGCGCATTCCAACGGAGCATATGTATACGCCGATATCATACAAGCTGCAGGGGCCGTCCCGATTGATGTGCGAGAAAGCGGTGTAGACTTCTGTGCTTGCTCTGGCTTCAAGTGGCTAATGAGTGACCTCGGTCTCGGCTTTCTATACGTGCGTGAGGATCTCCTAGGACGTGTGGTCCAGCGGACACAGGTCGGCTATCGCTCAGTGAATAGTTACGGAACGCACTTCTTGCCCTACGATCCTCCAGCGGAGACCCCGTTTACATGGGAGTTGGGTGAAACTGCCAGCGCATTTTTCGAAGTGGGAAGTGTCGCCGGCTCTGCTCGGGCAGCACTAGGAGCAGCAATTCCATATCTTCGAGAAGTCGGGGTTGAGAGAATTGAAGCGTATCGCCAACCCCTACTTAGACTGCTGAGAGAGGAGATGCCCCGTCTCGGTTTTGAGTGTGTCACACCGGTAGGTACTACTTCACCCATCATCACCTTCACAATGGCCGAGAGGACGGGGGTTCGCGAGCGGCTTGCTAGCGTTGGTATCGACGCAAGTATCTACGCGAATCACATACGTTTCTCACCGTCGATCTATAATGACCTCGCCGACGTCGAACGTGTGCTGGAAGCCCTGTCGTGATACTAAAGGAGAATCCCTGTAGCGTAGGCTCAACCTCACTCACGGAAACCTAATCACAACATCACAGCTTTAGTTTTCTGCGTTAGCTAGACGAATGAGATCTGGTTATGGGTCCCGTCACAAAAGGGTTTGTTGGCAGATTGACCACACCTGCAAAGAAAAAATGGCTTTCCCTCATGGGTCTCAATCAAGCTGCCTTCGTGATCGTATAACTCTGGCTCCCCTTCAACCTTGTAAGGGCCAGTTTCAAAAACGGTGATCTTTGTATCAGACAAAGGGTCCTCCTTAATCCAATTGAATTGAACACTCTGAAGTCAAATGGCGGTCGCTATTACTCCCGCCATGGGTATTGGGGCCGCCTGAGGTGCCAATCGGTCTCGTGTTGGAATGCCATCCCAAAATCTAGAACAGCCTGATCGTCGAACGGCGACCCAACGATCTGGAGGCAGAGCGGTAGCCCGTCTGGGTCGAAACCACATGGAATATTTAGGCCCGGGTGTCCTACGAGGTTGGCGATGTAGTTGAGCCTAGGTGTACTCGCATCGAAATCCTCAGGTGGCTCCCACTCATTGCGGGCGGGAATCGGCCAACCATTACTGACCTCTCGAAGTGCTGCCCCGTTCGGCCATGTTGGGGCAATGACCGCATCGTACCTAGACAAAATCTCGTCTGCCTCGCGGGTAAGTTGACTGCGTATTCGTTGAGCAGTCAGATAGTCCGCAGCCGGCATCATGCGTCCGGCCATCCATCCCGCAGCTCGATCTTCATTGAATGAGAACATCCCCAAAGCCCGGCCATCCTCAAAAAGGGGTTTGAATATCGTGCCACTCTCTACCGTAACGATGGTCGTGAAAAGTGCTCCAGTCGGATACAGCGGGAGTTCTATATCCTCCACGATCACACCCATATCCGCCCAAACATCAAGCGCCTCCTGAAAGACTTGGCGATTATGGTCGGATTGGGTGAGGAGGAATTCTCTGCGGTGCACACCCAGTCGCTTTCCTCGCATACTGCCTAGATCCGGATTGAATACAAATGGATGATCTGTTGAGGAATTATCACGGATGTCAGGACCATTAATCTCTTCGAGGATGTACCCGCAATCCTCCGCCGAGCGTCCAACTGGACCGATCTTGTCCAGGCTCCATGAAAGAGCCATACAGCCGTAACGGCTTACGCGACTGAATGTGGGGCGAAGCCCTGAGGCCCCAACTGCAGAACCAGGAAATACGATCGACCCGCCGGTTTCCGTGCCAATCCCAAAACCAATCAGACCGGCTACCGCAGCTGATACAGTCCCACTGGATGACCCGAAGCTGGTTCGATCTAGTTTCCAAGGATTCAGTGCAGAGCTAGTGTTCCCACCAGCGAACTCTCCGAGCGACATCTTTGCCATAAGAACTGCGCCAGCATCTGCTAGCCTATCAATCACGGCCGCATTACGGTCCGGGACTCGATCTCGGAAGATGCCAGAACCCCAGGTCGTACGAATCCCGTCAGTATCAAGCAGGTCTTTCACACCATAGGGGATACCATGCAGAATGCTGCGTCGCCGACCTGAACGCAGCTCTGCATCTGCCCTTTCTGCCGATTCGAGTGCATGCTCTCGAGCAATAGTGACCATAGTAGAGAGCTGTCCTTCATGGTCAGGCCTTGGTTCACTCGGCAAATCAAATGGAGGTGGGTCGAGTTCCTGGGCGCGATCAAGATACATCTGAGTGAGTTGCACTGATGTCATCTCGCCAGAGGACAGGCTCTCGGCTAGCTCCCGAACCGTTAGAAAATGAGTGGATTCCTGCATAAGTCAGCCTCGGTGAAAAATCGTGAGTGGCTGCTCATCATCGTTTAGTGGGAATCTTCGCAACTCATTCGAGATCCGAATGCTATTCGCCACCGCTCGACGTAGTCGTTCGAACTCTTCTTGGCGTTCGTAGATTCCTCGCGGCCCCTGGGCATCAAGCAGCGTATGTAGTGTTTGGGTTGAGATCTCACCTGTTTCGGCAACCTGAGCACAGGCTTGTTGCCATGCCATAGCCAAGCCGGCAGCGCCTACACCCGCCACCTTGGTAAACTGCCGACGAGTAACTGTCATCTCTACCTCCTTTGAAAAAATCCGGTGTTACTGGATGACCAGTGAATTCAGGGCATGAGGTCGTTACGTACCTCATCAATGATGCCATAGAAGCAACACCATTCTCCCTCAAGCACTGCGGGCCTCGAACGCAGGCCGAATACCACACCATCTTCCGGAGCCACCACCTCAGCGCACACTTCACCATAGAGATTGTAAATCTTCCCTAAGGGTGTGTCCCTTGTGATCGGTTTTTCAAACACCAACTCCTGACTACCGACCCACATGCCTGACGCCGGTGCTAGCAAGGCCTCCTGATGACCCATTCTCCATTCAGAGGCATACTCCGCGTCCCCGGAGACCATACCATAATGGCGCATGACGTTCAGATAACTTGTTGCTAGGTCATCAGCGATTACATGGAAATCACTCGTAAGTGTTCGGCAGTTTCCTCCCAGTTCTACGGTGATACCTGCTTTTCCGAGTTCCGCCATTTTCGAGGCAGGATTCTTGCCACCAACCCCGCTGCGAAAAACCAGATCCCATGTCGCACCCATGGCGGCAGCAAGTTCCATACTCTGAGTATTGTCCGCTGCAAAAATCATATGTGCGAGGTACGAGTGCTCTCCTCCTGAGTGAATCGCGATCTGCAGGTCACATGCATCTTTCATGGCGATCCAATGTGCCCATGCCGCACGTTCGGTAGGATAGCCATCGATGCTTCCGGGGTATATCCGATTCATGTCGTAGGTGAATGAATCCAGAGGATCTCCGCGTTTGCCTGCTTCGAAAGCTGGTACGTTCATGGCTGGGACTCCGACGACCGTCCCTGATACCGCCGAAGGATCGAGTTGATCAAATAGGCGGAAAATTGAGAAAGCGCCCTCCGGCTCATCACCGTGTGTCGCTCCGTTGATCCAGAGGATGGGACCGTCAGCGGCACCATGACAAACAAGCAGTGGAATTTCCCGGTTTCGTCCATCAGCAGCAGGACCTACACGCAGTGCCGCTTGGCTAATGGCTGGAGATTCGATACTGCGGTTTCCGATCTCGAAGTCATCTCTCATACGGATCGTCTCTTCAGGAGTTGGATAATTCAAGAGGGAACGCATATTCCCTTTTCCAGGCCTCCGCTTACTTGATAATCGCCATAGGTAACAAGACCAAGTAGGCCAGAACTAACAGAAGTGGGGCGGCCGTGATCGACCCCTGAGCTAGCAAGCCATATCCAAGCGCTAGGCATATGAGTCCCGCACCACCCAACATCGCGTTCACTTTCGTAAACTTAAGAGCAACCGGGGGCTTGGAGACTTTTCGTAGAATCTTCTTGGCCATATTCCGTCAGCGTGCTAGAGGGTCGCTAATGCTACCTGGGGGCACGACACTAATCAATTCACGTATCACTCAGAGAAGATCTTTAAGTTTTTTCTTAGTGATTCCTAAAAGCTTAGCCGCTGCAGCTTCATCACCTGCACATCGTGCGAGAACCCATTGGACGTGATGAGTAATCGCTAGGTCCAGGGTCAGATCATCGGAGGTCACACTATGATCTCCTAATACCAGATGGTCTTCTCCAATTACCGATCCTCTCGCAACGATTGCTCCTCTCATTAGAGCATTCTCAAGCTCCCGAATATTGCCTGGCCAGTTATACGAAAGAAGATTTTCTATTGCTGCATCAGAGATACGGTACACCTCCCTATGGGTCTCTTCACGAACGCGCCCCAACAATGCACTCGCAATGAGCGGGATGTCCCCCGGACGATCTCGCAGAGGTGGAACTACGATCTCAACAACCTTAAGGCGAAAATAGAGATCTTCCCGGAACCGGCCTTCCTTTATCAACTGTTCCACCGGCTGATGTGTCGCAGCAATCACACGAGCATGGGTGGTTTTGGGTTCTTCGCCCCCCACAGGATAGAAAGATCTTTCTTGTAAGACACGAAGGAGTTTTGTCTGGAAGTCCGGACTCGTATCACCTATTTCATCCAGAAAGATCGTCCCTTCACCCGCTAACTCAAAATAGCCTTTCCTAGCGCTAATCGCTCCTGTAAATGAACCTTTTGTGTGCCCAAAAAGCTCTGACTCCAGTAGCGTATCTGTTAAAGCTGTGCAGTTGACTGCAATGAATGGCTCTCCGGAAAATGCAGAGTGCTGGTGAATCGCATGTGCGATAACCTCCTTACCAGTTCCCGTCTCACCCCGAATAAGGACAGTTGCACGGTTTCGTGCCAGGACACCGATCGTCTTGTAGATCTCAACCATCTGAGGATCACGGCCGATGAGCTGACCCCTTTGAAGAGTAATTTCTTCATCTTCAGTACCCGGACTCTCATCATCCTCATTGAGTTCACGAAAACAGCGTTCTGCTAGAGCTTGCAGCACCTTCGGATCTACTGGTTTTACGAGAAAATCGAAAGCGCCCGATTTCATCGCTGTCACCGCAGTTTCCATGTCGTCATGACCTGTCATGACGACAACGTAAACGCCCTCCATGGCCTCCCGAATCTTGTTCAGAAGTTCTAGCCCAGACATACCAGACATCCTTACGTCTGTCACGATTAGACCTGGATCAAACTTCTTTACCCTAGAAAGTGCCTGTTCAGCACTTTCCGCGATTTCCACATCAAACCCGGCGTGACTTAGGCGGGTCCTGTAGACCTCAAGGGCATCCTTATCGTCATCGACGATCATTATCCGGCGACTCATATGTTTTTCTTATACCCCAAAGATCCCTATTCCGCACCTATCTTGACTCATGACTATCCTCATCTGAACGGTCTCCTCCAATCACTTATATCCAGTACGCTGGCTGCTCAGGCAGTTCTCTGGCCCTGAGCCTGGCCATCTTTTCCTGGTTTCTGGTTCGACGCACTTGTACAACCAGAAGCAAGATGAGTGCCAACGCCATCCAAAAGATGGCCGAGTGACTCAAGATGAAGAGCCAACCATATCGGTCCTTAACATGTTTCTTCCAGTCTTCCTCAAACTGACTCGTGGTAACACCAAACACGGATCGAAAGGCGGGCTCAAAGGCTTTGTCGAGACGCCAGCGATCTAAGAAGACCTTGAGTCCTCGATCACCACTCTCACCGAGAAGGTAGGTGACCGCACTAGCAGATAAGAGATACGCAAATTCTGCCTCAGCCCGACTCGATGGCCATCGTAGCGTAAGAGAGTCCATCGGTGGGGCTTTTCCTAGTGCTAAGAGCAACCTCAGCTTCCAAGCTTCCATCGCTCTGAACCCACCTGACGCCCACTGAGCGTAACCTTCATCAAACCATCGGGGAGCCCGTAAGCCCTCAAGCGCATCCGCTAAACCAAGATGGGCCCACTCATGTCGGAGCGTGCGTCTCCCCTCCAAATCTAGTAGGCGGGATCCCTTTGCCGTCGTAACCACCAAGGTGCTAAGTCGAGGTATCGCTACCCCTCCACTCCACTCTGGAACGACTGACCCCGTGACTTCGTCGAACGCTTCAAGCGAATGGGCTAATACTGCTCGGACGGTACCGGGCACAGAGTCTGGAAGTCCTGGTAAGGCAGCTTGCCCATCCAAAAAGCCCAGAACCGCTGCAGCAACAAGTGAGTCCTCAGCAGTAAAATCTATATATGCACGCTCTCCGCTAATCCGACGATAGGGTTCGCCAGCTAGTGAGTCAGTCAAGCTTTCCTGGGTGGGAGTAGCGGCCACCAATATGGTTATGGATAGTATGAATGGACCAACACCATGTGCGGAGAGAATACTCACTCGCATTCTATCTGCTCCTCAGGGAGCTAAAAAAGATGCCTCGCTCCAAAGAATAGCCCCTAGCAAATCAGCTAAGTTCACCTCGTGCCCATGCTGCAACACCAGATAAATCATCTGGAAGATCCGCTTCAAAGTGCATTTCTATTCCCGTTACCGGGTGCTCGAAGCTGAGTTCTGCCGCATGAAGAAACTGTCTAGGAACGCGACGTGCCAACTCACGAGCCCATGCCCTCTGAGCTCCTCCCATGCCCCGCTCCCACCCCGCTCCGTAAACCGGATCGGCGACGACAGGATGACCGATGTGAGCAAGGTGTACCCGGATCTGGTGTGTTCTACCCGTCTGAAGACGAACATCAAGAAAATCTGCTCGTGCCCACTGTTCACGGACCCTTAGGTGCGAGATCGCAACTCGACCATCCTCTCGCACAGCCATGCGCTTCCGATCCTTCGAATCTCGACCCAATGATGCGTTGATAGTCATCATAGTCGTGGAGAGATGTCCCCAAACGACCGCGCGGTAAACACGCTTGATCCGTCGCTCCCTGAGAGCATCCGAAAGGAAATGATGCGCTTGGTCTGTTTTTGCCACGACCAAGAGACCAGATGTGTCTTGGTCGAGCCGGTGAACAATCCCAGGACGTAATCTTCCTCCGACCCCAGAAAGATCGGAGATATGATACAATAGAGCATTAACCATCGTACCTGACCGGTGACCCGGAGCAGGATGAACAACCATCCCAGCGGGCTTTTCGACAACCACCAGATCATGATCCTCATGTACTATATTGAGGGGTATCTCTTCAGCGATCATTTTCACCGGCTGTACAGGCGGAACGACCACTTCGAGTTCGTCACCAGTAGCAACAACTAAGGACTTTCTCGCAGGCTCTCCATTTACAGAGACCAGCCCCTCGAGAAGTAGTTTCTGTACGCGAGTACGCGACAGACCCAGGCGGTCGGCCAATATCCGATCGACCCGCCCCACCTCAGTCTCTCGGATTATCAAGTTGTGTGTTTGTGCTTCCACGGTTGCTTACTCTGTTACCACGCTCAATCCGATCTGCACAAGCATGTCATTGATTTCAACCTCGCGTAGGTGAGCAAATTTCTCGCCATCAATCTCATTATCAACAACCAGGTTAAGCGCAAGCGTTTCCCCAGAGATAAACTCCCGGTGCGAAGCAGTTGCATCCTGCAATCCTGGTGCACCCGCTATGCCTAGCTCGATACGATCGGTAATCTCCAGACCTGCGTCCTTTCGGAGCCGCTGAACCCGATTCACAAGCTCCCTAGCAATGCCTTCGTCCAGCAGTTCATCATCGAGTTCGGTATCGAGCGCCAAAGTCGTCGCGCCCTCCCCCTTTACTAAAAGGGTCCCCGAAGCTTCCTGAACAATCTCCGCATCGCCATCCACTAAACGGTAGAGTTGATCATCAACCGAGATCTCTACTATCCCTCCGTCTCGGTATTCCTCCAGTTTTTCCTGAGATAGTGCTCGAATGACTTCAGCAGCGGTATTCGTCGCCTTTCCGAATACTGGTCCAAGAGCAGCATAGTTCGGCCGCGCCACGAGCGTGACAAGACCTTCCAAGCTAGACCGGAAAATCACGTCCTTCACATTGAGTTCTTCGCGGACGACACCGAGAACTTCGCTAGAGAGTTCCTTGCCTTGCGGCAAAATCACCTCAGCACACCTTAGAGGTTGCCGCACCCGGATCTGCGCCTCCTCCCTAGCCGCCCGACCAAGTGAAACCAGTAGACGCGCTGCCGACATTTCCTGTTCTAGATCTTCATTGATTAATTGGACTTCTTCCGGGAAGCGTTGTAGGTGAACACTTTGGTTAGTGAGGGCTCGGTACATCCAATCAGAGGCAAAAGGAATGATCGGGGCGGCGAGCCGGGTTATAGTGCCCAAAGCCTCCCATAGAGTTCTGAATGCTGCTCTCGTATCCTGAATATCACTATTCCCCCAAAATCGAGAACGACTCCGGCGCACATACCAATTAGATAGGTCTTCCACAACGAAATCACCGAGAGCCCTGTAGGCACGGGTAATCTGGTAAGCCTCTAAATCTTTTCGCACGACAGAGACTACAGAATCCAACCGCGACAATAGCCATCTGTCCAGCAACATCCGTTCCTCTGGTAAGGGATCAGCACCTGATGGAGACCACTCCTCCGCAGAAGCATAAAGTGTGAAGAATCGATAGGTATTAAAAAGCGTGTCGAAGAACCGGCGGGCTGCCTCTTTGACACCCATCGAGTCATATCGCTTAGGGACCCAAGGATTTGAAGAAGTGATAAAGTACCAACGCAGAGCATCAGACCCGTGTTCTTCGATTGCGTCCCAGGGGTTAACCACGTTCCCCTTCGACTTGGACATCTTCTGGCCTTCTGCATCTAGAACGAGATCATTGACGATTACGTTCTTGAATGGAGTACCCTTCCCTAGCAAGGTCGAGATAGCTAGGAGCGAGTAAAACCAGCCTCGAGTCTGATCCAGTCCTTCCGAGATGAAGTCAGCCGGAAAGTGTGTGTCAAACTCATCACTGTTGTCGAAGGGATAGTGCCACTGTGCAAATGGCATTGCACCTGAATCAAACCATACATCAATGACCTCAGGTGCACGCCTCATCGTTCCCGCGCACTCAGCGCAGGGCCAGCTATAGTCATCAATGAATGGACGGTGAGGATCAAAGTCTTCCGGCAGCTTTCCAACTAGTTCAGACAATTCAGAGAAAGATCCAATCCACTGAAGATGATCCCTATCTTCGTCGCAAACCCAGACTGGAAGTGGAGTGCCCCAGTAGCGGTCACGTGAAAGTGCCCAATCAACATTGCCCCTGAGCCACTCGCCGAAACGGTTCTCGCCGACCTCCGCCGGATACCACTTTACCTTGTCATTGTTCGCTAGGAGAGTCTCTCGGAAGCGTGACGTAGCGGCAAACCAAGAGTCTCGAGCAACGTATAGAAGAGGTGATGCACAACGCCAACAGTGTGGGTAGCTGTGGGTTACTCGTCCAATGTCAAAAAGCTTTTCCTTCGAGCGAAGTTCATCGACCAAAGCAGAATCAGCATCTTTAACAAACTGACCACCCACTAAGGCAGTGCTATCTATGAAGCAACCGGCATCATCGATTGGGTTGATCATAGGTAGACCGTGCTTTTGGCCGGCTGCGTAGTCATCTGCCCCGAACGCAGGGGCCATGTGAACAACGCCAGTGCCTTCTTCGGCACTGACGAAGTCCTCCACAACGACAGTCCAACCATTACCACTATCTACAGGATCAGGAACGAGGTTTAGCGGCCGCTCATAACGGAGACCCGCTAGCTCAACTCCCTTCCACTTTGTGCGGACTGTGGCTGTTTCGCCAAACAGAGCTTCCACTCGGCTTTCAGCAACTATGTAACAGCCGTTATCACTCAGAACCTCCACGTAAGTGAGATCCGGATGGACTGCCAACCCAGTGTTAGAGGGAACAGTCCAAGGGGTTGTAGTCCAGACCAAAAAAGCACGACCTGCCGGATCCGGGTCACCTTGATCATTTACGACACGGGCAATGAATGTGAGTGAAGGATCCTCGACCTCCTTATACCCCTGCGCTACTTCGTGAGAGGAGAGCGCTGTCCCACAACGTGGGCAATACGGAACACTTTTGTGGCCACGGTAGAGTAATCCCTTCTCAGCAAATTCTTTGACTATCCACCAGACTGATTCGATGTAGTCGGGGTGAAAGGTTACATACGGTCTCCAGTATTCCAGCCAGTAGCCGATCCTTTCGCTGAGTTCCTCCCATTCCTCCTTATAGGTAAAAACAGAATCCTTACAGGTTTGATTGAAGTCCGCGATACCAAGCTCTTCAATTTCGGGCTTCCCACTTATCCCAAGCTTTTTTTCTGCCTCTATTTCCACGGGTAGGCCATGGGTATCCCACCCGGCGATCCTGGTTACAGTCCGACCCTCCATCGAATGAAAACGGCAAACCAGGTCTTTGATCGTTCGGCCAATTACATGGTGCAAGCCAGGGCGTCCATTGGCGGTGGGCGGACCCTCATAGAACACGAACGGTTCCCCGCCTGCGTTCGCCGCAAGAGATTGGCGGAAAAGATCTTCCTCTTTCCAGCGCTTGAGGGTTTCTTTCTCTATCTGGATCAGCGTGTCCGGTAACTCAGGGTAGCTCATATTCATGTGCGTGCACCAAAGAGTGCCGTACCAACCCGAACCATAGTGCTTCCCTCTCGGATTGCGATCTCGAAATCGTTAGTCATGCCCATAGAGAGCTCGGGACCCACCACATCCCCCTGGGTCCGTAATTTTTCGTGAATCTTTCGCAAGACCCGAAACGTGCTGATCAATTTCTTATCATCAGCCCCAAACGGGGCCATTGTCATTAAGCCTTCGACTCGGATACCCGGAAATTCAGCTACACACAAAATATCATCCACCGCCGAAGCCATATCGAGACCACTCTTTGAGTGCTCCCCAGAAGTGTTCACTTGGGTCAAAATCCGGACTGTAATTCCTTCTTCTTGAGCAAACTTGGAGATGCGATTTGCAAGTTTTACTGAATCAACTGACTGAATCAGATGCGCAAGCTGAGAAGCTCGCCTTGCTTTACGGCTCTGCAAATGCCCAATCATGTGCCAGGTAGCAAAATCTCGCCCGAACTCACGAACCTTTTCCTCAAGTTCCTCTACCCGGTTTTCACCCAGATCGGTTAACCCTGCAGCCAACGCAGCTGATACGGCATCTACTGGGTGTGCTTTGGTGACCGCTATCAAGCGGACACTCTCGAACTCACGCCCGGAAGCATCCGTAGCTTCAGCGATGCGGTCATGAATTTGGGGGAGTGTCTTAGAGAGACGTCTCTCATAGCTGGGATTCATCGTAGTATTCGATTTCATAGCACACTAAGTAAACGAAAGGGACCCCGCCGGAGCTCCGGCGGGGTCCCTTTGGATCCTTTAAGGCTCCGTATCAGCGGACTTGGAATGTAATCCCGAAAGAGACCCACACAGGAACCCTTTTATCTCGGTTTAATGCCGCTGAAAAACGATACACTCCTGCTACAGCTAGTGCTGCATCATCAAGTGCTTGGTGTCCAGAACTCTCATTGACCTGGAACTGCTGCACAGTCCCTTCCTCATCAATGAAGAAATACACCTGAACAGTACCACCGATTCCAGCATCCCTAAGGAGAGGTGGATACTCACGTTCCATGGCCCGGATAACTTCTGCTCTATTCTGGATGTCCGGAGCCACTGTAAAGGGGGTGAAGGTCGGCGCCGCCGAAAGATCTACAGCCTGCTCTTCAGGGGGCGGAGGTAAGTCTTCGACCGGATTGTCCTCAAAAGTGGTCGGAGCAATGGTTATATCTTCATCAATATCTGCAGATGCCATCACCGGTGTAGCTGGACGAGCTATCTGTTGTGGTGGTGGCGGAATTTCAATCTCTGGTGGTAGCTCGATTGCCTCTAACTCGTCCGACTCGAAAGAAAAGTCCGCCGCGGTAAGTTCTGGCCAAAAAGCAAACGCGGAGAAGTGGACGACCGTAGCTACAATCATAGACCCCCAAAACCAGGAACTGAAACTTCGTTTCAGACGATCATTAGCAGTCTCTTGACTTTCGACTGTTACAGCTCCGTCAGCGCTCATCGTCTCTCCCTCTGCATGCTCTGCTCTAACTGTGTCGCGAAAACCACACGAACAACACCGGCGTTCACCAGCGCTGTCTGCAGCTGGTCCATATAGCGGTATGGGACTTCCCGATCGCCACGAACCGAAATCACTAGTGCTCTTTCAGATGCAGCGTAGAGAGGAGCAACAATTGTAGTAGCTTGCTCCATCGTGTGTGGCTGGTCGTTGATATAGACCCCGCCTTCCCGCTCCAGCCAAATATTAAGGATATTTTTCTGCTTCTCATCAATCTTCTGTGCAGACTCTGCCTCTGCCCACTCGATCGGACGATCACGATCACGTTGGAAGACAGTAGTGACCATAAAGAAGATCAATAAGAGAAACGCGATATCAGCCATCGACGAAGAAGGGATCTCTGACGACGCTTTTGAACTCTTCTCGAACCCACCACCCTTGATCGCCATACCTAGTTCTCCAATACCTGGAGTGAGATACGCTCTGCATTAGCTGAATGTAGTGCGTCCAAAACATCGACCATGAACTTATAAGGAGCATCCGGGTGCGTCTTTACAGCAGCAATCAAATTGGGATTCGAAGTCACTTCCTGGCGCCACAATCCTTCGATCTCTTGCGGGCGCATCTGTTGCTCTTGCTGGCTCTCACCTCTTTTCACAACTACGACGCCAGATGACTGGATCAGAAGGTGTAGAATGTTCTTTTGGCTGACCTGGGCTTCCTCACCTGGCTCGGGAAGTACAATTGCCAAGCCCTTATCCTTGGGAAACGTAGTCGTGACCAGAAAGAAGATCAGCAGTAGGAAAGCGATATCGGCCATCGACGATGTAGGAACCTCGCTGCTGGCCTTCGATTTTTTGCTACCTAGAACCGACATTTCCGCTCCCGGTTTTGTTAACTAACAAAATAGTGGTGATTAGCGCTATGTGACTTCGAAATCTTAGTCCTTATCTGTATCCTCGTCGGATGCTTCCGCTGAAAAGAAACTAGTAAGCCAACCTAAAGCCTTCTTAGTCACACTCTCGTTTTGAGACGCAACAAGTTGCTGAGTTGGCCCATCATCTGCAGGAGCCTTCCAAGTTGGAGCTGCAGCTGCCACACCAGCCGGCACCTGCTCCTCACCATCACTTCCTTCTCTAAGAATCTGGATCTGCCCAGATTTCTCCATATCCCAAGCAAGATTGAGGATCTTCTGAGTTCCCTGTTCCATATCGACGATCAGCTTGTCGATACGGGTAACAAAAAAGTTGTATGAGATGTTCACTGGGACTGCGATAAGTAGTCCAGCCGCCGTAGTGAGCAGCGCGACTTTAATACCGCCAGCCACAAGAGTTGGATCCACATCGCCGGCCAACTCAATAGCAGCAAATGCTAGAACCATGCCTACCACAGTACCCAGAAAGCCCATAAGCGGGGCAACGTTCGCGATCGTTGCCAGAATGACAAGGCCCCGCTCCAAAAAGCCAAGCTCTATAGTTCCCGTTGTGGCAACTGCAGATTCTAACTCACCAGCAACAAGCCTACGCGTCTGAATTCGTCGGAGCCCAGCAAGTAGAATCGCACCTGCCGGTCCTGGGGTATCCCGACAAATCTCAATAGCCGCTGACACGTCTCCCGTCTTAGCAGCCGCTTCTACTTCTTCCAGAACGCGGTCAGTACCGCGGTGAGCGACGTGGAGCGTCCAGAATTTGGCAAAAATCACACCCAAAGCAACCATCGAGCACAGCGTGAGCGGATACATCATCCACCCGCCATCCGCAAATAGGGTCATCAACTGGTATTGGGTGCCCACTTAGGCCTACTCCTGATTGAGTTTTAGGACCAACCGCTTGAGCAGAAAAGCCTAGACTAAACCTATGCTTAGCGCTGACAGATCCTTACAAGACCTGCGGAATGTAGAGTAGGTCTGAGGAAAGTGTCAACGCATGAATGCTGACAAGAAAATACGGATGGATTCATAGAGTTTCACACCTGTAGCCCTGCTGGTTCCAGTGCTGTGTCCAGTGCTGGCAGTCTACCTAGCAGAATTTCTCGCAAACGGTCGATACTAAGATCTTGCTCCAAGCGGCCTTCAATGGCTACAGCAATCTGGGAGGTCTCCTCACTTACGATAATTACGATTGCATCTGTTTCCTCGCTCAGACCAATAGCCGCACGGTGTCGTGTCCCAAGGGAATGGTCAACCTGCGACTGTGTCAGCGGGAGGATAGCACCCGCACTGTGGATCTGATCTCCAGAGATTAGAACGGCTCCATCGTGAAGCGGTGAATACGGTGTAAATATCGTCTTGAGGATTTCCGCTGATACACGAGCGTCAATCGAGCTTCCCGTCTCGGCATATTCATCTAGGCCGATTTCCTGTTGTATAGCGATGATCGCTCCGTGTCCTGAACTAGATAAGCTGATCACAGCGTCTAACACCTCTTCCGCAATTCGCCCCACTTCCAGACGCTGGAAAATACGGACCATCTTGCTACGACCAAGACGAGCAAGTGCTGACCGGAGTTCAGGTTGGAATACAACAAGCGCTGCGATCGCCCCGTACTGAAAAACCGCCTCTAACAGAGTTCGGATCAAAACTAGGTCCAGCAAGCGAGCAGCACCGTATATGAACGCAAGCGAAAGCAGTCCAAGCATGATCTGCATCGCACGAGTACGCTGAATGACAAGTAGGATCCGGTAAGCCAGGAACGCTACAAGAAGGATTTCCACTACATCAGTCCATCCCGGCTTCAAGAATTCCAGTTGTTCCCAGATCCGGACCACCGCTACGGCTCCTCGGTCAAGTTCCCGTCACCCTTCTTTGTTATGATCGGGGGCTTCGTAAAAACTGGTAGCAGGTCCTGGGAGCGGCCCGTCTGCTCCGGGCAAACCTAGTGGAGGTGGGGCTTTGTCAGGTTGCTTCGACGGATCAGGTGGGCTAGCAGAGATTTCTTCGCTGGCTGGAACCGGTTGAGGAGGGAGTGCTTCGCCCCGCTCAAGAGCCTCGATTTCTTCGCGACCCAACGTCTCACGTTCTAAGAGCGCTTGCGCCACGCTCTCAAGTAGATCGCCGTGTTCCTTCAGCACTTCGTGAGCACGTTCGTGGGCTGTATCTAAGAGGCATTTCACTTCCTCGTCAACCAACCTAGCAGTGTGTTCAGAAATAACCCTCCTCTGGCCAAGTTCCCTGCCCAAGAACACTTCCTGCTCAGAATCACCTACAGATACCAGCCCGACGGCATCACTCATTCCAAAAGTCATCACCATCTTTCTGGCCATAGCAGTTGCCCGCTCAATGTCATTGCCCGCACCCGTCGTAACATCCTTCGGGCCGAAGATGATTTCCTCCGCAACCCGTCCACCAAACAGCATGGCAAGCTGTCCTTCCATCCACTCCTTGGTGTACGAGTGCCGGTCTTCCTCCGGGAGGCTGGCCGTGATCCCTAAGGCACGTCCTCTTGGAATGATGCTGACCTTATAGACCGGATCTAGTCCTGGAATTTTCACTCCAAGGACCACATGCCCTGCTTCATGATACGCAGTGAGCTGACGCTCATTCTCTGTGAGGACTAGGCTTCGGCGCTCCGTACCAAACATGACCTTATCCTTGGCTTGCTCGAAGTCCTTCATGGATACTTTCTCAGCATCTCTACGAGCTGCGTGGAGCGCGGCTTCATTGCAAATATTCTCAAGATCAGCACCACTCATACCCGGCGTTCCTCGGGCGATGAGTGCAAGCTCAACATCATCTGAAAGTGGAAGTTTTTTGGCATGAATCCGAAGAATACCCTCTCTCCCCTTCACATCTGGGGCATCGACAACGATCTGCCGGTCAAAACGTCCTGGCCGCAGAAGCGCAGGATCAAGTACATCCGGCCTATTGGTTGCCGCCAGAAGAATTACACCTTCGTTCGTCTCAAAACCATCCATCTCGACGAGGAGTGCATTCAGGGTCTGTTCCCGTTCATCATGCCCACCACCAAGCCCTGCCCCACGATGCCTTCCTACAGCATCGATTTCGTCTACGAAGATTATACAGGGCGCGTGCTCTTTACCCTGCTCGAAAAGATCACGAACCCTTGAAGCACCAACACCGACAAACATTTCGACAAAATCAGAACCAGACATCTGGAAGAACGGACGCCCTGCTTCTCCAGCAACTGCTCTTGCTAGAAGAGTTTTACCTGTTCCTGGGGGACCAACGAGCAGAACTCCAGTAGGCAAGCGCCCACCCAATCGAGAGAACTTACTCGGATCCTTAAGGAATTCGATAATCTCCTCAAGCTCCTGCTTTGCTTCATCCGCTCCAGCAACGTCTGCGAAAGTGACCTTAGGTGTGTCAGGTGAAATAAGCTTGGCCTTAGATCGACCGAATTGGAATGCACGATTACCACCACCCTGCATCGTACGGAAAATCCAGATCCAGAAAGCAATAAATAGCAGCCAAGGAAGTGCACTGAGCAGTAGTTGGCCCCAGCTAGGTTGCGACGTCTTTGCATCAATGATGACGTCTTCCGCCTCTAGGTCCTCTATGAGTCCATCAGTCATCTCGCCCGGAAGAATAAGCTGAAATCGGGTGATTTCCTGATCCGCCTTACTGAACGGAGCACGAAACTCGCCATCTATCTCGCGATTACTAACGGTCACCTTATGCACGTTCCCGCGACTAAGTTCGGCCCGGAACTCCGTGTATGTGACGGCGGACGCCGGATCGTTATTCCGGATTAAACTGGTTGCCATTACGAACAAAAGGAGCATCCCAGCGATGAGTGCCGTGTTCTTAGAGAACCGGCCTAACGGTTTGTTGTCGTTCGGACGTATCGGTTCAGGTTCTGGCATACTGCTTTAACCTCGCGTGGCCAACCTTATTGCATGGCACAGAAAACTCATCATAGGCTCGCAATATATGGTAAATGGCGAAAGTCCTTAGCATGATCCAGACCATACCCCACAAGAAACTCATTAGGTGCATTAAAACCTAGCCAACAGGGCGAAAGTCCTTAGCATGATCTTTTTTATACGCCTAAAACAATCGGGTGATCCTGGCGTGAGTACGTTTTTTCAATGTCATGTCTTATCTCGTGGACGCGCACCCAAATCTCCCTCATGGTAAAGACTGTGCGAACTGGCTGTCCTTCTTCAAACGGCTTTCGCATCCGAGATCCCTATGTGTAGAACATTTTTCGTTTCGCTTGTATCACCATGAGGCGTTGCTTCAGCAACACCTGGAATCCAGAGCACACTCCCAACTCCATCAACCAATAGAGGGACCTGGCGCCGCTCGGGTTCGGGAATCCGAGCTTCCAGAAAGAGTTTCTTCAATTTCCTAGTGCCAACAGTCAGGTGAATCCTATCTCCGGGTCGGCGTGCACGGATCGTTAAGGGAAAGCGAGGTGAAGCCAAAGCCAGGCATTCAGACATCAAATCGAGACTCTTTTCGGGACTCCACTTAACAAGTAGCTCACGGCCACCCAAGAGCGCTCTGCCTGAACCTGGTTGTGAGTTTGAGATCAGTACGGGTCTATCAATGATGTTCACGGCTTCAGTGGTAAGAACCAAACGGTCCAGATCTCGCCGCAAACGTAAACCTCCGGTTAAGTCGATTTTCTGACCACTCTGTGCTGAGTCAACAAAATCCGAAGCCAACCTGGTTCCAGTAGCATCCAGCGGATACCCATATCTCCTCGCGACTTCGCGAAGGATTTTACCGCGAACTGCTCCATGGAACTCAGTTATCCTTTTGAAATCAAGTGAAAGGGCCTCCCTATTCTGCTCCAATTCAAGAGACCCCAGCACTTCGTTAAGCAAGCTGAGCCAGGCTTCCTCATCCTCTCTCGCTAAATCTGCCAAACGAACGAGAGACCTCCTCGCAGCAGGCGCAACCCTTGATTCTATTTCTGGTAACACATCGTTGCGGATGATGTTACGTGTGAAGCGCTGTTCTTGGTTTGTGGGATCTTCTCGCCAATTTAGACACACGTCCTCGGCATACAGAGCGATTTCTTCTCGCCAAAAGGGTAAAAGTGGACGCCAAACTCCAGGATCTCGGTATTCGCTCATACCACTAAGCCCTCTCAACCCGCTACCTCGAACCATCCGAAAGAGCACAGTCTCAGCCTGATCATCAGCATGGTGCGCCATCACAACTACTCCCCCCCCAACACGGGTTCGGACAGACTCAAGAAAGTCATGACGTGCGTTGCGGGCTGACTCTTCTGATATCAGCGCTTCCTTAGCACGTCCCAGTTCGAGTGGCACACCCCAAGCACGACAGAGTCCAGATACCCACTGGGCATCAGCTGCGCTGTCATCCCGTGAGCAATGGTCAAAGTGTGCCGCATGAAGCTGATGGGACTGAGTAATTGCAAAGCGAAAGAGGTGGAGAAGTGCGACAGAGTCTAGACCTCCGGAGATTGCTACTACAATAGGAGCATCTGAGAGAAAACTGCTACGAGCCGACCTAACCCTTGACTGAAAACGTCTGACAAGACTGACTTGATCTCCACTCATTTCAAATCGTCTTGTAGCATCAATTCGGGGGGGCGAGATCTGATCTGGGTCAATACCGACGCAAGTAGATCCGGACGATCACTTTGAATGGCATCAACACCCCAGTTGATAAGACGACGCATGTCACTTGGTTCATCCACAGTCCAAACGTGCACCGGAATATTTTGGGCATGCGCCTGCCGAATAAAGCGCGGTGATACGACTCGTAGACCTTTCCAGATCTCAGGGACCTGAAGCACATCTGCGGGAAGACTGTAGGAGTTCCGCCACGGGAGAAGATGTCCTAGCCAAAACCAAAAGACTTGTTGGCGGCTAGCACCCCAGGGGCCTATATAGTGCTTGATTTTCCTGCGGCACCGTTCGAAGGTTGCCGCTACAAGCACACGATGCTCGGCAGAATGACGTTCTATTAACTCAACCAGTGGCCCCGCTACTTGGGGTTCCTTTGCCTCGACATTCATGCGTGTGTGCGGGAGAGCCATCAGTACCTCTTCAAAGGTCGGCACGGTCACGCCCTCACCCCGAAACGAATGCTCACCTGTTAAGTCCTTGAAGTGATATCCCGCATCCAATCTGCGGATCTCATCCAGGGTCAACTCTTCTACTGAGCCAATCCCATCTGTCGTCCTATCGACTGTTGCATCGTGTATCACGACTACGTATCCATCACGCGTTAGGCGGACATCCATTTCCAACATGTCTGCCCCCCACCACTCAACTGCTCTCTGAAATGCTATTAGAGTATTCTCAGGCGCTAGTTTTGCGCCGCCGCGATGTGCGACTAATAACGGTGCCCCTGAAAGATATATGCACCCGGTACGAAAGCGCTGAGGTCTAAGCATTCCTATTGACTAGTTGGCTCGCTTAGCTCGAGCTCTGTATGTCTGTTTCGACACGCTCGATCTCATCGGAAGATATGACTTTTAGATGCCGGAGGAGGGACTCGAACCCCCGACACGCGGATTATGATTCCGCTGCTCTAACCGACTGAGCTACTCCGGCGGCGGGGAAAAAGCTTATCCGGGGCTGAGAGCATGTCAACCGGACAACCCATAATGCGCTTCCCCAGGGTATCAAACAGACTAGCGCCTTTCCGTTCCTGCCGAATCCACAGACGGCCTTACTGAGTTAGACGGCTCTGCGAAACGATATAGGGTCTCTCCGTCTCTGATCATGCCAAAACGCTCTCTAGCGATCCTTTCAAGCATACTAGGGTCGGACTCCACGGAGTCCGCCAGTGCTAGAAGTGAGTCAATTTGCTGACGCTTTCTTGCGAGTTCGTCCTCTACTTCCTCCAGCTCCATACGAACTTCTCGGAGAGCAAACCAAGAGTATTCTCCGCTGAAAACAGCATAATACGCAGCAAGCAGAAGGATGAGCGGTAAGATAGTCTTCTTCAGCCTGCTCATTTAGGACGCCCCAATCTGAGTAGGTGATGAAATTGAAGACCATATACTAGTCCCAGGGTAGCGGGCTCTTTCCCCTAGCTCCTCCTCAATCCTCAAGAGTTGATTGTACTTGGCGACCCGATCAGTCCGACTGGCACTACCCGTTTTGATCTGACCAGCACCCATCGCTACTGCAAGATCCGCAATCATAGTGTCTTCTGTTTCACCTGAGCGATGGGATACAATACTTCGATAACCAGCGTCACGAGCAACCCGCATCGTCTCGAAAGTCTCCGTGAGAGTGCCAATTTGATTGACCTTGATCAGGATAGCGTTCGCAGTGTCTAAGCGGATCCCTTCCTGAAGTCGATCCACACTAGTCACAAATAGATCATCACCAACTAGTTGCACTCGATCTCCAATAGCCTCAGTGAGTGCTTTCCAGCCGCCCCAGTCATTTTCATCGAGTGGATCTTCAAGAGAGCTGATGGGATAGTTCTCCACCCACCCCACCCAAAAATCTACCATGGAAGCTGTATCTCGAGACTCACCTGATGACCACCTAAACACATACTGACCATCTTCAAAGAATTCACTGGCCGCCGCGTCAAGTGTAAGTACGACGTCCTCGCCAACCTGATACCCCGCTCTATCAATTGCCTCGAGCACAGTTTCGATTGCTGCTTCGTTACTGCTTAGATCAGGAGCGAATCCACCCTCATCACCCACTGCAGTGCTTTTTCCCTGTGAGGCAAGAACCAGTTTGAGATGATGGAAAATCTCCACGCCGATCCTCAAACCTTCACTGAAGCTGTCAGCACCAACCGGCATAACCATGAATTCCTGAATATCGACATTATTGGGTGCATGTGCCCCGCCGTTCAGGATGTTCATCATCGGGACCGGCAGGAGGTCAGCATCTCCCGTGGGGGATAAATAACGCCAAAGTGGCAGCCCATCCTCAGCCGCGGCGGCCCTTGCAACTGCCATCGATACCGCAAGAATTGCATTCGCTCCAAGATTTTGCTTGTTATGAGTCCCATCGAGTTCAATCATGATCTGATCGACTTTAGCCTGGCTTCGCGCGTCGACCCCTTTCAATGCTTTAGCTATGACCGTTTCGATATTCTCAACTGCGCTCAAAACTCCCTTGCCGAGAAATCGTGTGGGGTCACCATCCCTTAGTTCGACAGCCTCATGGACCCCTGTTGATGCACCGGAAGGCACCGCGGCCCGCCCTGTCGCACCTGTCTCTAATGTGATCTCAGCCTCGACTGTTGGATTCCCCCTCGAGTCGAGAATCTGCCTTCCACTTACACTGACGATCGCAGACATTGGATTCTTCTCGTCCTAGCTGGTTTCGTAGCGCTTCTGGAGTTCCGATACAGCCTGTCGGGCTCTATGTGTAAGCCTGACTCGGTTCTCCATACTGTATCCACCTACCTGAATTGGCTCGCCAAAGTGCACACGGACGATACCAGAGTTTATGAGGAATGACCCTCTCTTCATTACCTGCCGAGATCCAAAGATGGCTGCAGGTACGACAGATACTCCGGTCTGGATCGCCAAAACGAATGCTCCTTTCTTGAAAGAACCTAACTCGCCCGTGTTAGAGCGTGTCCCCTCAGGAAATATGATGACAGTTGGAGCGGCCTCTTCCAACCTTTTTCTTGCAACATCCAATGAAGCTAACGCACGGACCCTGTCACCTCGATCAATATAGATGTGTCCGCACGCACGCACGGCCGCACCGAACACCGGGATTCTTTCGACTTCTTTCTTCGCTACAAAGACGTACCGTCCGGGTACAAACGCTGCGAGAACAAGAACATCAATCCATGACACATGGTTCGTCACCAAAACCTGAGGTGAGGAAGAATCTATTACACCCTCGTTCTCCATGATGACGCGCACGCCCGCAACCCTCAAAACCAAACTAGCCCATGCGCGGGCAGCTTCTTCACAACGGCATCCTATCTCTGCTGAGCGACGATAAACGGACCATGCAATCTTGGAAGCGTACCAAATCGTCGCAGGTACAATGACTATAGATACTAGAACAAGCCGGGTCACAGCACGTCCGCAACATAATGGTCAAACCCACTTCTCATTAAAGGCTCAGGATCACTCCCGCCTTGGTCGATCCAGACACCAGAACCTTCACAAACATGTCCAACCCTTGTGATCTCAAGGCCGAAATGGTCTTGGAAATAGGATGGATCCACTGCATCCGGACCAGCTGCAAAGCATAGTTCGTAATCCTCACCTCCGTGGAGTGCCGCTTGGAGTGCCTCCTCGGGTCCTAAGACTTCAACTGCGATAGGTGCCACAGGAATTGCAGCCGCCTCCAGTACGATTTGCACGCCTGACGCTGCGGCAAGATGAGCTGAATCTCCAGCCAACCCATCTGAGAGATCGATTAAGGCATTAGCAATACCTTGCTCTACCAGATAATACCCCTCCTCACATCGCGGGGAGGGTCGAGCAAATGCTTTTCTAGCCTCAGGTGGTGGCTCGCCTCCACGCTGCCACACCCGCACAGCAGTGGAACTAGCTCCAAGCCTTCCTGTAACCCAAAGATCGTTCCCGGTGATAGCCCCACTCCTTAACCCAGGTCGGTTAGTTCTACCAAGCCCAACTACGTCAATGAAGACTGGGCCTGACGTGTTCGATAGATCTCCACCGAGAATCACTGCACCCGCCTCCGAAGCTGCCTCTCTACATCCAGACTGCAGCGCCTCCACCACTTCCTCGTCATTGGCTGCCATTGATACGAAAACCCCTACTGGGACAGCAGCCATCGCAGCGAGATCGGACAGTGCACATGAAACCGCGCGGAACCCGATTTCCTTATCCTCTAACCAGACTCTGCGAAAGTGGACATCCTCCAAGGATATGTCTGTGCTGAGAACCCATCCCCCTTCAAGGACCGCGGCATCATCTCCCGGGCCTAAATTCACTCCCATCGGGAGTAAATCATCTGGGTTAACAAGCCTGCGAATTAGATCAAATTCTGCACCAGGACCGAAGCGGACGGGACCAATGGCACGGGGAGAGGTCACCTCGCAGCATCCGCATCATAAAAGACAAACGGGAAACCTAGTTCAGAGGTTCCTGCACCACGCTCGATAAGCGCATCCGGCATCCAGCGGATCACGTCACTGGGCGTGAGTGATGCTCCGCGTGCAGCTATGTTCGCGGCCCTCCCCGTAAGATAGAGACTCACCGCACCGGCTTCCATCACTCCCAGACCCTGAGCAATCAATGCTCCACACACACCGGTTAGCGTGTCTCCCATTCCTCCAACAGCAAGATCGGAAGTCCCTTGGCTCCCGACCAGAATACCTCTACCCGTATTGGAAATTAGAGAAGGAGTTCCCTTAAGAAGGAAACAATGTTCAAAGCGCTCTACCGCCTCCCGTAGGGCAGCCAACCTATCTCCAATTATATTTGACTTTGACTCACCGAGTAACCGGCTCATCTCACCCGCATGTGGCGTCGAAAGCATAGGCCGCGACTTACCAAGAGCTCTAAGATCAAAAAAACCTTCTGCTGCCAGATTTAGAGCATCAGCATCCAGAACAAGCGGCCGTCCAGGCCCTTTAGTAACCTTGTTCGCTAGGTTGGCAGACAATCTGTTAGTCCCAAGGCCAGGCCCGAGTACTACTGCGTCAGTATCCTCCAGGGCTAATTCAAGCGCCTCGTCATCCGAGACGTCCACATAGATCGCCTCGGGGGTAGATCTCTGTAAAATTTCTCTGTTCTCTGGAACTGAGCATACTCGGACTAGGCCCGCACCTGCAGTCAACGCCGCTTGGGTAGTCAAGACCGCAGCTCCGGCCATACCAGGCTGACCTGCAATTATTGTCAAACGTCCCACGGCATTCTTATGGGTATCTGTGGGGCGGCTAGGCAATTGTCTCTGTGCCCAGAGAGGCGTGATCACCTGTGCAAAGTCATCCGTATTTCCTGAAGGTGGAAAACCTATGTCAACAACGACTATACGGCCTGTATGAGCGCGTGCGGGAGAGAGGAGGCTGCCTAGCTTGGGAGCCCCAAACCCCACCGTCACGGTCGCGCGAATAGCCTCGCCTTGGACTGCACCCGTTGAGGAATCGATCCCAGAGGGAACGTCGATCGCGAGTACCGGACAAGACGCCCTGTTCAGCTGGGCTATGGCTGACGCCTGGCGATCACGAGCTGGACCTTTTGCACCGATCCCCAGGATTCCATCTATGGCAACTCCACAAGGACCAAGGAGTGCATCCCAACCGCTCTGGTCGAGCACCTCATCCATGATCACAGGGATATCCCAGCCATGTAGAAGGGGATCGTCCATAGCTCGTTCAGCCACAAGCACGGCACAAACTTCTCGGCCCCAGGCCCGCAGAGTACGTAGGAGTACCAGAGCATCTCCTCCGTTATTGCCCGAACCTACAATCCCGACCACAGACCCCTCTGAGAACAAACATTGAGTTATCTGAGCTGCGGAACGACCAGCATTCTCCATTAGTACCGGCTGCGGCACACCAACTGTTTCGATAGCCGCACTATCCAGCGTCTTAGACTCTCCAGCAGTCAGCGCATAAACCACTTCTCGTGCGAAAGGGCGTAATGGATTTCTGCTATCAATCATCGGAGTACTTAGTGACGCACCGAAGCTATCCGCCACACCAGAAATCCGTGGCACAGACTCTATCCTTTACAATGAGTGCTGCTCCAGACCCCCTATCCGCATCCGCCTGGGACATTAATTCAGACCGTACTATTTGTAACTCTGGCCTATCTGGCGACCGACTGTCACCTCGCCGTTGTCAATCCGAATGTTGAAACCGCAATCTGGATGTGAGCATACCCAAGCCTTGTAGCGGATCGAAGCTCCTTCTCTACCATAATCCGAAAGTGGCAATAGCACCCCATTTCCACACTTTTGACATTCTGGAAATTCGCTCCCTTGCTCCATTTTCAACCCCTCCCGTCAGCGTGGTAACAACGAGCAACACTCAAGTACTCTGTCGCCTCGTGTAAATTAAAGATCTCAGATCTGGGTTCTCATACCGAATCTTCGTCATCAAATTCGAGCTTCCCAGGGGTAATTTAGTTCGAAAGCTTCTTCAAAATCGAATACGTCAGCGAAGTCTTCTGGACAGTCCCCATCCTGGGTAGTCAAGATTTTCTGCTCAACCAGAGCAAAAACAACAGACCCGACATCCCGCGTTGAGTGAATTCCCCAGTGCTCAAGGACAGTTCTAGCAAGGGGGCCGAACCGTTCCATCGCTAACTCGCGGACACCCTCAGCAAGTTCCGCACCTGTTATGTGCCTCTTCTCCCCAAGCGAATGGAAAACCGAGTTTAAGGCCTCAAGTACAAACGAGTATGAACGCGGATCAAAACGAGGATTCCTCTCGCGCAGGAGATCTAGAAGCTCATCAGTGCTTGTAAACTCAGTCATGATTCGAAATGTGGGATGCTGAAATGTTGTTCGCTAGTCAGCGAGCTTACTCACTCCTAATTTCTATGAAAATCGCATTTCCCTGTAAAGCGGAAAGTCGTGACAGAATTCCAGAACTTCTCCTCTTATCTGCAGGATTCGGCTCTCATTAGAAGGTGACTCTAAGACTTCTGAGATCCAACCTGCAATACGCTTCATCTCGGCTTCCTTCATACCTCGCGATGTCAGTGCTGGGGTCCCAATCCTCAGACCTGATGTGACAAATGGAGAACGCGTCTCTCCAGGGACAGTATTCTTATTCACAGTGATCCCAGACGCCTCTAGGGCTGCCTCCGCATCCTTACCAGTCAAGTCTTCGTGACTACCCCTTAGATCAAGCAGTATTAGGTGAGTATCAGTGCCTCCACTTACTAGATGCAGGCCGAGATCATTGAGATCAGAGCCTAGAGCCTTCGCATTTGCTATTACCTGAGCCGAGTAATCCCTGAATTCCGGCTTCAATGCTTCGCGCATTCCGACAGCTTTTGCCGCAATCACGTGCATAAGTGGTCCGCCCTGCATACAAGGGAAAACCGACTTGTCGATTGCCTTAGCATGCTCCTGCGAGCAAAGGATCATGCCACCACGAGGACCCCTAAGAGTCTTGTGTGTGGTGGTTGTAACCACGGCGGCGTGCGGCACCGGGCTAGGATGGTGTCCCGTGGCAACAAGCCCCGCTATGTGAGCAATATCTACCATTAAGATCGCATCTATTTCTTTCGCAATTTCGGAAAAAACGTCGAAGTGGATCGTCCGCGGATAGGCACTTGCTCCAGCGATAATCATACTCGGACGCTCAGCAAGAGCCTGATCTCTCAGAGCGTCATAGTCGATTCGCCCATCATCTTCGCGGACACCATAAGCGGCAACCTCAAACAGACGCCCACTAAAGTTCACAGGTGATCCGTGAGTCAGGTGGCCGCCATGACTCAGATTCATCCCCAAGATTTTGTCTCCCGGGTCTAAAAACGCTAAATAGGCTGCCATATTGGCCTGAGCACCCGAATGTGGTTGCACATTAGCATGCTCAGCACTAAAAAGCTCTTTAGCCCGTTCCCGAGCGAGTTCTTCCACAATATCGACGAACTCGCAACCTCCGTAATAGCGTTTAGCAGGAAGACCCTCGGCATATTTGTTTGTCATTACGGTCCCCATCGCCTCTAGCACTGACGGGGAAACAAAATTTTCAGAGGCTATCAGTTCGAGTCCGTCCCCTTGTCTTCTAGCCTCCGAGATAATTGCATCGAAAATATCTGGGTCACTCACTCGAAGATGATCCATCATGTCATAAGGGTCCTTTGGAGGAACATCCAGTCCAAGATATCCTAGCTGTCCTTAAGTCGGGGTTGCTTCGAATCAATATCGAGACGACCCCACGGTATAAGTAGATCATGTTCGAAGATAAGCAGCCATTCTTGGTCACGTGCTAAAGCCCAAAGCTTCCGCTTTGACTCAAGCGTAACGAGCGGTTCAAGGTCATAACCCATGATCCACGGAAGCGGTATGTGTGCTGCCGTCGGACATACATCCGCAAGAAAACACGCAGTTTCCCCATCGCTCTCGATCACAACCGACTGATGGAATGGAGTATGTCCGGGTGTCGGTAGCACTTTTACACCTGGGATAATTTCGGTTGCACCTTCAACAAAATCCCAAAGGCCGGCTTCCTCTATGGGGTCGAAGTTCTGCCGTAGATAACTTGCCCGTATTCGTTCATTTACACTGTGAGCGAAATCAAACTCGCCACGCTGTACAACATAACGAGCATTTTGGAAAGCTGGTCGAATGTTGCCCTCGGAGTCTTGGAATGTGTTACCGCCCGCGTGATCGAAGTGTAGATGTGTACACAATACAATTCCTATATCGTCTGGCATGAACCCTGCGGCTTTTATGCCATCCTCCAAACGAGTTGGATTCCCGGCATTCTCTACGCCATAGAGCTCGTGAAATTTTTCGCTCTCCTTATTGCCGATCCCAGTATCCACCAGCACAAGTTCGTCGGGTGATTCTATGACTAGGCAACGCAGCGCGAGGGGAATTCGGTTCTGGTCATCAGAAGGAATTCGACGTTGCCAGAGAGGCTTAGGCACTACACCAAACATGGCGCCTCCATCGAGCCACTGAATACCCGACTCAATAGCGTGGACTCTAATAGAACCTATTGAGATTTCCCTACTGAGAGGTACGTTTGAAATCCACTCTGTCATGATATCCTCAGATCTCTCTGCTCATAATACGGAAGCGCGGGCATAAGGTGGCCGCGGCGATCAATAATTGCCTTGGCTGCAGATTTAAAGGTATCAGCCTGACTGGCCCCAATCATCGATCCTGACTGGCAACCCTTTACTTTCACCTGCCTTTGCGTGGTCTGTGTTTCAAGGCGTCAAGGCTCGGGTGATCTGAAACGAAAGAGCTTCGAGTTCCATCACAAGATTCACGTTTTCAACCGGGATATCTTCCGGGACTTGGATCTGCACGGGAGCAAAGTTAAGAATCCCTCTGACTCCAGCATTTACGGAGCGTTCTGCGACCAATTGAGCAGCTGAAGCCGGGACAGCGAGGATCACTAAAGTCGCGTGTAATTCCTTGATGAGTGACTCTAGTTCTTCAGCTGGCCGGATCACCCGTTCACCCCATTTTTGACCAATTTTCGCAGGATCGCTGTCGACAACGGCTACGCAATCATATCCTCGCTTCTTGAAATCAGGATACTCAAACAATGCAGAACCAATGCGTCCTGCACCGATTAGAATTACTCGCCACACTCGGTCTAGGCCGAGGATTATCCTCAAACGATCCTTTAACTCATCTACACCGTAGCCGAGTCCTCGCTTACCAAAGGAACCGAAGTGAGAAAGGTCTTTTCTAACCTGAGCTGCCGTGGTGTGCCCGCGCCTTGCAAGTTGCTCACTTGAAACCGTCACTCCACCATCATCCTGAAGCAGCTCTAGCACTCGCAAATAGTGCGAGAGCCGGCGAACAGTTGAATCGGATATGCGTCTAGACAAAGGACCGAACCAGGCAGCTCGCGGGGTAGGCAGACGCTTGTGAAAAGCTTCACAAGAAAGTACGGACAGGTATGGATTACGGCAACGTCCCGGCGAGTCGCAGGAATGCCTCGGGAGACAGGCGTTCTGGGCGGTCCGTGAGGTCTATCTCGGCCCGTTCAGCTACCTCCTCAATTAGCTCTGGCGAGATGTTGAGTGCTTCATGATCCCTCAAGGTTTTCTTGAGTTGCTTTCTTCGCCATTGGAAAGCTGATCGCACAAGCCTGCGCAGGCTCAACTCTTCTTCGAGTGAAAGAGGCTCAGGGCGAACCGGAACAATGCGAATCACGGCGGAATCGACCCCTGGCTTAGGCTTGAACGCATGCCTACTGATTCCGAAAAGTATTTCCGCACTCGCTATGCTTCGAACTCCTACAGACAGGGCTCCATATTCCTTTGACCCCACTGGAGCCGTGATTCGCTGCGCTACTTCCTTCTGGACAGTCAATAAAATGCTCTTAGGACGTGGACGCTCCAGGAGACGAAAGATAATGGGAGAGGTGATGTTGTAGGGAATATTTCCTATGACATGAACTTGAGAAGGATCTTCAACTGATTCCCAGAAAGGAATCTTTAGCACATCTCCCTGG
>Ga0207965_1000028_pt1 | contig 34381 bp, 26 predicted proteins | sample Knorr_S23_td_O2m_FD_185609 | JGI IMG/M metagenome (GOLD analysis project Ga0207965, IMG submission 185609) | Marine microbial communities from Southern Atlantic Ocean transect - Knorr_S23_td_O2min_ad_571m_LV (SPAdes) (version 2) | ecosystem: Environmental > Aquatic > Marine > Oceanic | place...
ATCGCAAATAAGCAAATCCGGATGGGAAGCTAGAGCACGTGCGATACCAAGACGCTGTCTCTGTCCTCCAGAGAACTGATGGGGAAAAAGATGCTCCTGCTCTCGGCTTAAACCAACCTGTCCAAACAGCTCATTTACCTTTCTGTTCCGTTCTGTCGGATTCCCAACCTTCAGTCGGTCCAAAGCTACCCTGACCAGCCGACCTGCACGCAGCCTGGGATTCAGAGATGAGTAAGGGTCCTGAAAAACAAACTGGATATGCTTTCTCTGGACGCGGAGTGCTTCTCCTTCCAATCCGAGCACTTCCGTACCCATGATCTTAATTGAACCGCCGCTGGCTGGGACAAGTCGTGCTATAGCAAGACCTGTAGTAGTTTTTCCTGAACCGGATTCTCCCACAAGACCCAGAGTCTTTCCAAATTCCACCTTTAAAGAAACACCATCCACTGCATGGATATGGCTGTGTGCCTCAAAGAGGAGCTTGCGTTTCATACGGAAATGAACTTTCAAGTCATTGACCTCAAGAACAGGAACTGAAGCGGTCATGCGAAAACTTTCTCATTATTTGTGTTTTCCACCCAGCAGGCTGTAAGGTGGTCTGTAGACCGTTCAGAATCAAGTGGTCGCTGGTTAAGGCAGCGATTCTCGACAAAACTGCAGCGCGGAGCGAACAGGCATTCGTTTCGTCCAAAATGTCTTATGGGAGGTACTATTCCAGGAATCTCCTGCAAGTCTTGCCTTTCGAGGGAAATTGTTTCCATCAGGTGAGGCACGCATTTGATAAGCCCCTGGGTATATGGATGCAGGGGGTTTGTCAAAATTTCTTCAACAGGTCCTTCCTCAACCTTGCGTCCGGCGTACATAACCATCACTCGCTCTGCCATTTCAGCTACGGATGCCATATCGTGTGTGATCAGAACGATAGATGTTCCTGTCTGGTCCCTGAGATCATGCAGAAGTTCAAATATATGTGCCTGAACTGTGACATCCAACGCCGTGGTCGGTTCATCAGCAATAAGCACTTTAGGCTTACAGGCCAGCGCAATGGCAATCATTACCCGCTGGCGCATTCCTCCTGAAAGCTGGTGAGGGTAATCATTGACCCTTCGGGAAGGCAGTGGGATTTTGACCGATTCGAGCAGTTCCACTGCCTGCTCCCTTGCTTCACTCTTGCTCAATCCCTGATGAGCTGTCAATACCTCTGCTATCTGCTCTCCTACACTGAAAACAGGATTCAATGATGTCATCGGTTCCTGAAAGACCATGGATATTTCGTTTCCACGTAAACCACGCATTCGTGCTTCAGAAGCAAACACCAGATCTTCTCCAGAGAGCCTGATTGAACCGGAAGTGACTATTCCCTGTTCCGGCATAAGCCGCATTATTGCCAGCGAAGTCATGGTTTTTCCACATCCTGATTCTCCTACAATACCCAGAATCTCCCCGGGAGCAATACTGAATGAAACATCATCAATTACAGGAACCTCCCCAAAACGTGTCTTAAAGACAACTGTAAGGTTTTTTACTGAAAGAAGCGGATCAGGCATGGTGGTCAACGTTTCCTTAATTTTGGATTGAGTGCATCGTTCAGTCCATCTCCTACAAGACTGATTGCTAAAACTGTGATGAAAATGGCCAAACCTGGATACATAAGTATGTAGCCCTCCAGCAGAATATACTGTCGATTATTTCCCATGATTGCACCCCAACTCATTACATTTGGATCACTAAGTCCAAGAAAGCTGAGACCTGCTTCAAAGAGGATGGCTGATCCGACCATCAGTGTGGCCTGTACAACAATTGGCGGGAGTGCATTCGGTAGAATCACCTGCATGATCAAGTAAATATTCCTGGCTCCAACTGAACGTGAAGCTGTCACATATTCCAGTTCCCGGATTCTCAAAAACTCTGCCCTCGTGATCCTGGCAACAGCTGTCCAGCTGACAATACCGATGGCAAAAGTGATAACCGGAAGCGAAGCCCCAAAAAGAGCCACAATCACCATAGAGAAGAGCAGTGTGGGAAGCACCTGGAAAAATTCTGTAATACGCATAAGTACTTCTTCTACCCAGCCGCGATAGAATCCAGAGAGTGATCCGATGGTAATGCCAATGAATACGCTCAGCAATGCAGCAGCACAGCCTACAGCAAGTGTGACCTTACCCCCATGTATGATCTGTGCCAGCAGATCCCTTCCAAGATAATCAGTTCCCAGAATGAAGCCCTGCTCTCCAGGTTTAGTGAATGGTGCCCAGACCATTTCAAAAGGGTCAGTTGAATAAACAAGCGGACCTATCAGTGAGATCACAACTATCAGAGATAGTATGATTAGACCCATTACTGCGGAGTAATTCCTTAGATACATGCGGGCAGTTTCCACCAACGGATGTTCCTCACGGAAATCTTCCAGCTCAAGGGTAGATGTAGCTGACTGCTTAGTCATCGGAGGTTTTTATGCGGGGGTCAATAATGCGGTAAACCAGGTCAGTCAGCAGATTTGCCACAACTACAACAAGCGAAGAGAAGAACAGTATGCCGAGTATGGTAGGAGTATCACGTGCCACAATTGCCTGCACCGCTAATGTACCAAGTCCTGGCCAGCTGAAGACGGTCTCCACCAGCACTGCTCCTGAAATAACTCCGGAAAACACCAGCCCTGCCATCGTTACCACCGGAAGCAGGGCATTGCGAAGTGCGTGCTTGTAAACCACCAGAAATTCAGACAACCCCTTTGCCTTTGCAGTACGAACATAATCAGAACCCAGAACATCCAGCATACTGGCACGTGCAAGGCGGCTGTAGAGAGCCACAAAAATGGAAGCCAGAGTTATGGAAGGTAGCACCAGATGGTGTAATACGTCCAGCATTTTTGCCAAACCTTCCCGCTCTACAGATACATCCATCAGGCCCCCTATGGGGAAAATAGGCAGAGTAGAAGAGAATACTATTATCAGCATGATCCCTGTCCAGAAAACAGGTGCAGAATAGCCCACCAAAGCAAGTACAGTTACAAAATGGCTGGTAATTCCTTGAGGATTGCGGGCAGCAATTACACCCAGTACTACGCCAATCGTAATCGCCAGCAGCTGTGCGCTGATAACAAGCAGGAGCGTTGCAGGCAACCGCTCCAGGATCAAGTCAGTTACCGATATGTTGTAATAAAAGGAGTAACCCAGGTCCAGTACTACAACTTTGGCCAGGTACTTCAGGAGTTGCTGCCAGATTGGCAGATCCAGTCCATAATCTTTCCGGATAGCATCCATCATTTCCTCATCAGCTCCACCTGCATCGATGGCAATAGTGTCGGCAATATCTCCCGGAGCAAGATGCATCAGAAAAAAGTTGAGAATCAGGACTATGAACAATAGAACCACTCCAAATCCGATACGCTTCAGTATTATCGATAGAAACTGCACTGTGAATATTGGGGAAAAAACTTTAATAGAATGCCATCACAAAACGAAATAGGCAGGGTGATGTAAATACTTTGAAAGAGTGTCCGCTGCTGAATCACAGCGGACACAATAGCGATCTTCGGAAGAAACCTACTTCAGATAGATTTCATCCAGAGGTGATGAAGTGCCCCAAATAGTGCTCGGAGGATTCCCCACCTTTGTATGATTGTAAATAGTGTGGTAGGGAACTGTGTGTGTGAAGTAGATCGGCACATCTTCAGCAATTATATTCTGAGCTTGGGAATAAAGAGCAATTCGCTTCTGTTGATTATTCTCCATCCCGGCTTTTTCCAGAATAGCGTCAACTTTAGGGTTGCAGTACTGCTGGGTGTTAGACCAAATTACACCTTTCTTGGCATTGTTACAAAGGTATGTACGGTGCACGCCAATCACTGGATCACCCCAGTTGAACACTACATCCACAGTCATGTCAAATTCCCAGGTAGAGATACGTTTTGCCCAGGATGGGAAATCAGGTGACTGCCTGACAGTCACATCGATTCCGATTTTTTTAAGCTGTGGCTTGACATACTCCGCCATTGACCTGGCGGCTGGCCAACCAAAATCAATGTTAAGTTTGAATCGCATGCCATCACTTCCCCTGGCATAACCAGCCTCATCGAGAATAGCATTTGCCTTGTCAACATCAAGATCGTAGCGTTCCACGTTTGGGTCATGAAATACGCTGCCCGGGTGAAAGCCAGTGTACGCTGGCTGTGAAGTTCCCATCATCACTGCATTCACCAGGAAATTTCTATCCACGGCAAAAGCGATAGCTTGCCGGACACGCTTGTCGCTGGTGGGCTTGCTCTTGGTGTTGAAGGCAAGCCACGTGATAGGTCCAATTGCCGCATATCCCTGATCCGTTGCGGTAAGATACGAAATCTGTTTGGAATGATTTATGTCCTGAGGAGTTGATTCAAAAGTTGAAAGCAGTATTTCTCCATTTTTCCGCCCAAGAGCACGAGCTGCTGGATCCTTGATGATTCTCATTACAATCTTATCCAAGTATGGACGGTTCTTGATGAAGTAACCATCGTAACGCTCCAGAATAATATACTGGTCCCTCACGAACTCCACTAGCTTGAAAGGACCGGAACCAACCACTTTATCGGAGTTGCGCGGATGCTTCTTTGCATCTTGTCCGTCACCATATATGTGTTCAGGAATTATTGAACCTAACTGGGAAGACAATGCCAACAGCAAAGCCGGGTGCGGCTTGGAAAGCTTGATCACGGCTGTGTGCTTGTCCGGTGTCTCGATGTCTTTTACTGCAGCAAACATCGTTTTAAAAGGGTGGTTAGCCTTGATAGTATTGATGGAGAACTTAACGTCTTCTGAGGTAATCGGCTCACCATCATGGAATGTGGCACCCTGCACAAGATTAAGAGTTACAGCAAGTCCATCAGTTGAAACCTCCCATGACTTTGCCAGATATGGTTGAGGATTCCAGTTTTCGTCAAAACGCAGTGGTGTGGCAAACAACTGTGCCCCGGGTTCACCGGTGGCAATACCGGACTGTACTGCAGGATTTAAGTGTCTGGGCGTACTGCCAATACTCCATACAAGGGTGCCTCCGCGCCTAGGGGTCCCAGCCAAAATGCTTGATGCTGTAAGAAGTGTAATCGCCAGCAGTGATATTAATTTCATTATTTTTCTATTCATCTTAAGTCTCCAGAGAGAATTATATAAATCACGGCCTGTCTTGCAATTTCAGAAAGAAATTGAATATTTTGAACTGTTTCTTAGATTCTGTGGCGTTATAATGAAAATGTAAAGTAAATAATTGTCAAAATTTTACCATTTAATTGCTTACTTCAATAACTTCAATTTTTACTGAATTGCAATAAAAAATTTATGCATTGCTATATTAATATTCTGATTGTGGGAGATAATTTTAATTTTTTAAAAAAAATTATAAGAAACTATGTATTCTATTGATCAATATAGCTCCAACGGTTTCGCATCTCCGATCAGGGTTATAACGGAATCCCGATCAGCTGAACTAGCTGAAAGAGTACAAAAATTGAGGAAAACTGATCCACATCTTGCTGAAAGAGCATTAGGGACCAATTGCCATCTGCTGTTTCCATGGCTCCATGAGCTGGCTCACACATCTGAAATACTCGATGAAGTTGAACAAGTAATTGGTCCGGACATCATGCTGTGGTCCGCCAGTTTCTTCATCAAGGACTCCGGAAGTAAATCATACGTTTCCTGGCACCAGGACAGTACATACTGGGGGCTTCAGCCACTGGAAATTGTTACTGCCTGGCTGGCATTCACCCCAAGTAACCCCTCAAACGGATGTATGCGGGTAATCCCCGGAAGCCACCGCAGGGGACAGTCAGCACATAAAGATGCTTTTGCTGATGATAATTTGCTAAGCAGAGGACAGGAAATCGAAGTTGACATCAGTGACGAAAAGGTGGTTGACCTGGCACTGGAACCAGGAGAAATGAGCCTTCATCATGTACGAATCTTTCACGGGTCGAACATCAACGATTCAAATGCAGTCAGAATCGGTTTTGCCATACGGTATATCCCTGCCTATACTCGCCAGGAAGGAGGACGTACCTTTGCTGAACTGGTAAGAGGTGAAGACCGTTTCAGGAACTTCGAAACTCCGACACCACCCGTTGTTGAAATGGGGGAAGAAGAATGGGCTATTCAGCAGGATTCCCTAAAACGACTGAACAACATTCTACTTGATGGCGCAGTGCAGCAAAGCAAAGTAATCGGCCATCAGCCTTATGTATAACTGATTATGAATAAAAATTCTCAATCCCTATAAAATGCTGAAATATTAAACAAACACTGAATGAGGTAAAAAATGCAGCTGAAAAACAGTTGGCCGCTGCCTTCATTCCCAAAACCCATAGTCATTATTGGGGCTGGAGGTATCATAAATGATGCACATATGCCCGCCTATCGTAAGGCTAACTTTGATGTACTTGGTCTCTATGACATTGATCGAAAAAAAGTCCTTCATACTGCTAAGAAGTGGGGTCTTAAATCATATACATCTCTGAATGGATTGATATCCGATGCTGAAGAAAACCAAGCTGTCTTTGACTTGGCTACTCCACCATCAGCAATACAGGGAATTCTGAAAAAAATCCCTGTTGGAAGCACTGTCCTGATACAAAAACCAATGGGAGAAGACTTCAAGGACGCAAAGGGTATTCGTTCTATCTGTAGACACAGAAAACTTACAGCTGCAATAAATTTTCAGCTCCGCTTCAGTCCAATGATGATGATCGTTCAAGATTGTATTGAACAGAATGTTATTGGAGACATTACCGACTTTGAAGTTCACCTCAATTTGTTGACTCCATGGGAACTTTTTCCTTTTCTTAAGAAAATGTCCCGCGTTGAAATTGCTGTTCACTCCATTCACTACCTTGATCTTATCCGCTCATTCCTCGGCAATCCAAGTGGAGTATGGGCCCAAACCTTAGGACACCCCTCCTCTAAAGAGTTTGCGCAGACCAGAACTACTGCTATTCTCAACTACGGACCTGATATTCGTTGCAGTCTTTCTATTAACCACAATTATCGCAAAGGTCCAAATTTTCAGTCTGCCCAGATACGTATAGACGGCATTGAGGGTGCTGCGTTGATTAAGCTGGGGCTTTTGCTTGACTACCCCAAAGGAGAACCGGATGAAGTTTGGATATATCCCAAAGGGGGATCTGAATGGAATAAAATAGATTTTGAAGGAGGCTGGTTTCCTGACGCCTTTATCGGCACAATGAGCAATCTTCAACGATTCTCATCAGGGGAGGATAAAATCATTTACACATCAGTAGAGGATGCCTTTCATACAATGTCCCTGGTAGAGAGTTGTTATATTTCCAGTAAAAAAGGCGACACTGCTCTGCCACAATGATGCAAAATGTCCGGAAAAACAGAAATTAAGAGGAGAAGGATCGGATTAAAGAGATAGAAAAATTTATCACTTACAATACATAACTCATCTTGACTGCCACTGAAATACAAATGATTTTCTGCTGAAGGAGTTCAACAGTAAACCAAGACTCCAAACTGCAAGCAGGGAAGCCATACTCCAAAGCATCCATGAGAAATCATGCCAATGTATGATCAAGCCACCAATTATCGGGCCCGCAATTTTACCTGCATTTTTAAATGATCCAATTATTCCAGCACCTGCCCCAGTGTCACGTGAATCAATTTTTTGAGCATATAGAGCGAGAATTGATGGGAATATAAGTGCCTGAGCAAGACCTATACCCAGAGCCAGCAACAGCAAAGGCTGAGATGATGTAGCAAATGGCATTAACCCTAATGACAATGCAGCCAGCATCATGCCTGCAGCTGTTACAGGCAGGTAACCTGTACGGTCACTCAAACGTCCACCAAAAGGACGTGCTGCAAGGTGCATTAATTCCTGAGTCGTAAAGAAAAGGCCAACCCATAATACAGGGATGTTCTGCTGCAGCGCGTAAAGAGGTAAAAATGTTTTTGTTGAATACAAGCTTATGTAGACCACAAATTCCAGCAATCCAGCCAGCCAGAGTTCGGCTGTCTGGAACCCCGTTCTCATGGCATCCTTAAATTGTAGTCTCAAGCTTTTAGAAGGTCTAACAGGAATACTACGGTTTTTAAGTAATAGGACAGGCAAGAAAGCAGATGAACTAAAAAAACCGATGGCTGCGAAAACAACTTCAGGTTCAAACACTGTAAGCAAAGCTGCAGCCAGTGCAGGTCCAAGCATGTAGCCTGCGGACCGTGCCATTCCAAACCAGCCCAATCGCTCGGCACAATTACTGTCTGTACTGCCTTGTTCCTTCCCCTGCTCTATCACCCAGGCAACAGTGACTGGACCATATATTGCCGTTGCAGTTCCATGAAGAAGACGCAGCATTAAAAGTTGGTGCGCATTTTCTACCCATAAATAAAAGAATGGGACTATGGAAAACAGCAGTGTTCCAATAAAAAACCAGATCCAGCGACCCCACCTGTCTGAAAGCATACCAAACAAAGGTTTGAGCAGCATACCTGTTAAAGTGGAAGCAGAAACGATAAAACCTAAAAAAGTAGCGTTTGCTCCCAAACCTGCAGCAAAAAGGGGAAGAAGAGGAGTTTTGCCCATCTGGTAGGCGGTCCGCACAATGAAATCTGCTGCTGTCAGATTCAACAGCTTACAATTTATGCTCATTCCCGGAGATGCTTGCATTTTATCCATGCAGCTTCGGGATTCCATTATTTTCAATGAGTTGGTTGAGACTGCTCAAGTCCTTTTCACAGACCAGATTCATCTGTTTAAGCTTCTGATCAATCTGCTTGCTCAGATGTTCAAACACGTCGTATGCCTGCTGAGGAGGAACCGAATCTGCAACTGAGACAGTACTTACCAGGGCTTCCATACGTTCTTTAAGCCTAGTCGGATGCCGCAATCGGTCTGAAGGAGTTTCATTTTTCGTCTGTGTAAGTTCGTTTTCCAGAATTTTTAATTTACCAAGCAGTTTTTCAGCATTTTTCCGGACTTCTTTTACAGACTTTTGACTAATGGAATTACCGAAAGTTGCACGTGATAACAGTTCCTCAATTTGACACATTATTCTGCGGATACTGTTAATGGCACCATTAATCTCAGATACCCTTCTTGTGATTTTGTTCCATAATTCAAATTGTGCGGCAAAATCTTCTGAAGTGGTTTCCAGGCGAGGATCCTTGAGAATTTTAAAGCTGTGTTTGTATTCTTTGCCATCCAACTTAAGGCAAACCTGGTAGTTGCCTGGAGGCGCGACCGGGCCTTCTCCGGGACCTCCCTCTCCGCGTCCAAGAGGTTTATAGCCTTTTCTTTCCAGCGACTTGTCAATTTTTATTTCCGGGCCGGGATAATGAATATTCCAGACAAATCGATTGAATCCTGGCTTGTTGGGTAGGTTAGCCTTTTTTTGCTCATCATCTATGTCATCAGTTTCATCCAGTGACTTTACTGTTTGCTTTTTATCAGAGTTCTTGCTTTCGAATCTTTCAATCTCATTGCCTGCTTCATCAAGGATTAAAAGCTCGAAAGGATTTTGCTTTTCTGATTCCAGGTAATAATTTACAATCACCCCCTGCGGAGGATTTTCCCCTATATCCAGGTTCCGGGAATATTTTTCACCTTCCGTGGTTTTTCCTTCATAAAAGGTGCCCGGCAAGCCAAACGCCGTGCTGTAGTTTTTCCCTTCACCAAGAAAAAAGTTTACACTCCAGTTCAATGTGTAACGGTATGTGTCCTTCGGAGGAAATAATTTAACTGCTCCAACTTTATCTTTTCCCTTTTGGAAGAATTTTGACGAATACTGCCTGAGCGGAGTAAGGTCATCAAGTATCCAGAAAGACCGTCCATGGGTACCAACCACTAGATCATCCTGTTTGATTTTCATATCATATACCGGTACAACCGGGAAATTCCCCTGAAGTTTCTGCCAGTTTTTACCATCATTTGTGCTGATGAAAATTCCCGTTTCGGAACCGACAAACAGCAGTCCAGGAGTTACAGGGTCCTCCCTGATGACACGGCTGATCTCATTTTCAGGATAGTCCCCGTTGATGCATTTCCAGTTCTGGCCTCCGTTAGTGGATTTATACAAATACGGACGGTAGTCATTCAGTTTGTAGCGAGTCGCCGAAAGGTATAAGGTTTCCGGATTATGGGCAGAAATTTCAATGCAGTATATGTAGGCCCATTCCGGAAGTTCGTGCGGTGTAATATTTTGCCAGTTTTTTCCTCCGTCTGCAGAAGTATGAACCAGTCCGTCATCACTTCCTGCCCAGAAAACTCCGGACTGATGAGGTGATTCCACAAAAGTTGAAATAGTCGCATAATGCTCAGCACCGCTACTGTCGACAGTCAGACCTCCGGATAATCCAAGCTTTTCCTCATCCGCACGGGTCAAGTCCGGACTGATTCTTTCCCAGCTTTTTCCTTCATTGTCTGTCCGGAACACATGGTTGCCACAGGCGTAAACAGTCCCCGAATCATGCGGAGAAAAGCTAATTGGGTAAGTCCATGAAAAACGGTATTTCATATCCCTGGGAGCCCAGCCAAACACTTCTTCCGGCCAGATGTTAATGAGCCTAAGCTGCCGGGTACGATGATTGTAATGCTGCAGGGCTCCTTCACCGCCAGGAGAACTTCCGACAGCTCCTATGTAGACAATATCAGGGTCATCAGGCTTGACCGCAATAAAACCACTCTCCCCAGTTCCCGGCAGGGTACATTCATTAAAAGTTATGGCACCATACTCAGAGGCACTGGGAACACTTATGCTGGTGTTGTCCTGCTGTGTAGCATATACCCGATAGGGAAATTGATTGTCAATGTCCATGCGGTAAAACTGTGAGGTGAGCTGGTTATATATGGTTGACCAGCTTTTCCCACCATTAAAGGAGACGCATGCTCCGCCGTCATTACCCTGAACCATTCTCAGGGAATCACTGGGATCAATCCACAGGTCATGATTGTCTCCGTGCGGTGTGGTGATTTCGATAAAATTAGTACCACCATCGGTGGATTTCCACATTTGCAGATTTGTAATGTAAACTGTATCAGCGTGCTGGGGATCTGCAAAAACATGGCAATAATACCATGGACGATGTATCAGGTCGCGGTTTCTGGAGGTCATTGTCCAGCTTTCACCTCCATCTTCAGAACGGTAAAGGCCCGCATCTTCAGCTTCGATGATTGCCCAGACACGTCCGCTTTGCACAGGAGAAGCCGCTACGCCGATTTTACCTTTTGTACCAGTTGGCAGTCCTGGATTGTCCGATATATCTGCCCATGTATCCCCACCGTCAGTTGAGCGGTAAAGGCCGCTGCCCGGACCTCCACTGTTAAGGCTCCAGAAATTCCTGTAGGCTTCCCAGAAAGAGGCGTAAACGATTCTAGGATTTAGTGGATCAAAACATAAATCAACGGCGCCTGCTTTTTCGCTGCGGAAAAGAACCTGTTCCCAGCTTTCTCCGCCATCTTTTGAACGAAAAACACCTCGTTCTTTATTCGGTCCAAACGCATCCCCGAAAGCTGCCACATAAACCAAATCCGGATTTTGCGGATGAACAAGTATTTCACCGATGTGGCGTGTTTTTCGTAGCCCTACATTTTTCCATGTTTTACCTGCATCGGTTGATTTGTAGACACCATCTCCATAAGACACATCAATCCGGATGGTTGATTCACCCATTCCGGCATAAATCACGTTCGGGTCAGAATGGGAGACAGTCAAAGCGCCTACCGCAGAACTTTGCAGAAAACCGTCAGAGACATTTTCCCAAAATAAACCTCCGTCTTCCGTTTTCCAGATGCCTCCTGCTGCTGCACCAAAATAAAATATCTGTGAATTTTGCGGATCTCCGGCAACCGCAACTACCCTGCCGCCTCGTGGTGGACCAATACAGCGCCAGCGGAGAGTGTTTAAATGGGGGATTGAATTAACATTAGATTTAGACATCTTTAATTTTTCCTGAAAGAAATTTAATGTTTTTGGATTATTTAACGTCCGCGCAATCTTGGATCAAGAGCGTCACGCAACCCGTCACCTATATAGTTGACGCTGAGCACAGTCAGGGCTATGAAAAGTCCTGGCCAGATCACACGTGAAGGAGTAATCTGAATAAAGTTTGCTCCATCGTAAAGCAGCCTGCCCCAGGTAGGAAAATCAGGAGGGAATCCGAGACCTAGGAAGGACAGTGCAGATTCAGTGATGATTGCGTTTGCAATACCCAACGTGGCAGACACCATAATGGGACTGAGAATATTAGGTAGAATGTGGCGAAAAATGATGCGATTTTTTCTTGTGCCAATACTGTATGCGGCGATTACAAATTCACGTTCCTTGATGCCAAGTACATCGCTTCTTACTATCCTGGCAGTATGCATCCAACTGGTGATGCCGATAACAAAAACTATCAACAAGAAAATACCTGCCTCTGGACCATAAAGCGCACGTAATGTATCTCTGAAAAGTAAAATTATGACCAGTAAAAGAGGCAAAATTGGTAATGCCAGAAATAAATCCGTCAAACGCATCAAAGGCCCGTCAAGTGATTTGACGAAACCGGCAAGGATTCCGATCATTGTTCCTAAAAGCAGGGCAATTAACATAGCTAAAAATCCTACAGCCAGGGAAACCTGTCCTCCAGCCAACATTTGCGCAAGTGTGTCATGACCAATATTGTCAGTGCCTAATGGGTGAGATAGAGTAGGTCCAAAATTTCTTTCCTTAAAATTTATAGCGCTCGGATCTATGTCATGTATATAAGGCCCAATGAAAACAGCAAGTGTGATAAAAGAAAACACAAACACACCGGTCAATGCACCTTTGTGTTTGCGGAACTGCCTCCAGACATCACCCCATAGTGAACGATGCTTGGTAACACCTTCCTGACTAAATTCTTCAATGGTTGTGACTTCAGTCATATCTTATTCTGGGGTCAAGGATGCCGTAAGCCACATCTGCAATCAGGTTGAAAAGTACAATCAGTATGGCAAACAAAAATGTCAGGGTTTGCACAAGAGGAATATCAGCACCTTCAATAGCAATGATTAACAGCTGCCCCAGCCCATTCACTCTGAATATCTGTTCGGTAATAATTGCACCGCTGAAAATTGTCGGGATGCCAAGAGCAATCAAAGTAACTACCGGAATCAGGCTGTTTCGCAAAACATGTATCAACAAAACAACCTGCTCAGAGCGACCTTTTGCCCTGGCAGTCCGGACGTAGTCCAGATTTAGATTGTCCAGGATTGAAGCTCTCATGAAGCGGCTCAATTGTGATGCATTATAAAGTGCCAGCACAGAAACAGGCATAATCATTTGTTTGACCTGTGCAATAAAGTTTTGCCAGCTGTCAACTGAAAGAGTGGTGTCGTAAATCATTGGGAACCACTTTAACTGTACGCTGAAGATAATAATTGCCACCATACCTGTGAAAAAGGTTGGCACAGAAAAACCAACCATGGAAACAAAGGTACCCACCTGATCGAACCACGAATATTGCTTGTAAGCGGAAACTATTCCTATCGGAATCGCTATCAGAATACCAAAAAGATATGACAGCCCGACAACCCAGAGGGTTTGCGGAGTACGCTGGATTATCAGGTCAATAACCGGACTGCGGGTCGCCCAGGAAAGAATCCGGGTCCGCTCCTCAGCATCACCGATGCTGATGCCGAAAGCTTCATGCAGTATATTCAGCGGTTCATTGACAAAAAATTGAACCATCCACTTGCCAAAACGGATGTGCATGGGCTGGTCAAGACCAAGAGAGACACGAATTTTTTCCCGCACTTCCGGCGGAACAGTCATGGGCAAGTTCCCCGTCGGATCATTCGGCGCTAAGTCGAGGATAGCAAAAATGATGAAGCTGATCAGCAGCAGTGTTGGAATGGCGAGAAGCAAACGCCTGATTATATAGTTGATCACGGTTTGGTCGCCTTTAAGTTTACAAAAAAAGCGGTTTGCAGGCAGCACACCCACAAACCGCAATATTAAATTATAATTTTCTCAGGTATTCAGCAAAAAATTGCATGCAGAAATAGTTTCCCTGAAAATATGATACTCACTTTCCGGTCTAAAAAAACACTTAGACCGGGAAAAAGCAGTTTGCTAAATAACAGGACTGGATGTTACTTGCGACGCCAGTCAGCAATATTCCAAAGTTCTGAATCCCATTCGTTCATCCGGGGTCCAGTAATACTGTTGGAATGTGCCGAAACTCCTCCACGATGAATGAGAGGAATCATTGCATAATCCTGCATCAGCATATCATTCATTTCTTTCGCGAGCCGAATACGATCCTTTAAGGCTGCCGTTTTTGACATTTCCGCGGAAAGAGCGTCATAGGCAGCATTGCACCAGCGAGGCATATTGTTTCCACCCCACTTATTCCTTTTTTGCGCCATTTCCTTACAAGTCCAATTGGACATGTAGGTTTCCGGATCTGTACCACTGAAAGTGTTTGTGTACATTTCGATATCCGCAAAGAATTTTTGATAGGTGTCAGGAGTTCCAACATCACCACCGAAGAACACAGACGCGCTGATATTACGCAGTTCGGTCTCTACGCCAATCTGCTTCCACATCTCCTTGATGAAGGCTTGAGTTGCCTGTCGGACAGAGTTGGTAGAAGTTTGATAAAGAATCGAAATCCGGACTCCACCTTTTTGGCGGATACCATCAGAACCACGCTTCCATCCCGCAGCATCAAGCAACCTGTTTGCTTCAGCAATGTTTTGCGTCTTACATTCATCGTTTGCGGTTGACGCATAAATGGCCGGTGCAGGCAGAACGTTGCAGCTGATTTTTCCTGCTTGACCGTAGCCTGCATCAACAAGAATCTGGCGATCTATAGCCAGTGAAAGTGCTCGGCGGACGTTATAGTCTGAAAGGAAAGGATGTGCATTGCGGTTGTTGTTTCCACCTATATATTCTGAGCGGTCTTCCCCAAGTTCCGGACTTGGATTTGTAAAATTTACCATCAGCCTTTCCACAGCAGTTCCGAAAGCTGAGACAACAGTCCCCTTTCCGGCCTGCGCCATTTTAGAGAGGATTTCCGGTTCAACCTGCAGGTTCCAGGCATAATCCATTTCACCGGTCTCCAGCACGGCACGGGCTGCTGAGGTGGCATCACCTCCACCTTTAAATACCAGTTTATTGAAAGCAGGCTTGCTGGCGTCACGATAATTGGGATTAGCCTCAAAAACAATCACATCATTGGGTTTGAAATCCACGACTTTGAATGGACCGGTTCCAATCGGATAAAAATTCTGCTTGGTACACTCCTGCGCCTTAGCTCCCTGGCAGCCGTCAAACTGTGCCTTTTGTAAAATTGGCGAGTTGTAACCCACAAATGTTGCATAAGGAAAAGGCTTTGGCACAGTAAACTGGATTTTGACAGTGTTACTTCCAATAGCCTTGACTGACTGGATATCCTTGTAGTAATTGGTTGATGTACATCCCGTATCCGGATTGGTGCAGTACTCATAAGTGAACACTGCATCATCTGCGGTAAGGGCTGAACCGTCTGACCACTTGATACCTTTTTTAATTTTCCAGGTAATTGAAGTCAGGTCCTTGGAAACCCCGCCGTTTTCTACTGTAGGAATTTCCTCAGCGAGCCAAGCCAGCATATTACCTTTTTCGTCGTAGCGTGCCAGTGGCTCCAAAACGACCGAGGAGGCTTCAAGTTCCTTTGTTCCTCCAGAAAGATTGGGGTTCATGGTTGATGGTGCCTGCCAGTAAAGCAGGTTTAGTTGACCGTCACTGCCGCGCTTGGCCTGAACGGAACTTGCTAAACCCAAAGCTAAAGCTAGGGTTATGATGGTAGTTATAATTTTCTGCATAGCATCTCCTAATTAAGAAAGATTTTTTATCAGACGAGTTTTTTGACTGACGGGATACAGCAAACCGAACCACTCGGTATGCAGATTCAGAGGTTTCAACTACAATAAATAAAAACCTCTCTTTATTACCTTTGCACTATGATCCATCTGAATAGCTCAAGCACAGAAGAGTGAGGCATTGTACTATTGGGAAATGAAAAGTCAACTTTTCATTCATACTTTAAACCAAATGACATGCTACCCGACGATCTGGAGAGACTTGCCTCCATTCCGGAGAAACTTTAAAGCATCTAGCCTCTGCTATCGGACATCGAGTGCTGAAGTGGCAGCCAGATGGTGGACTAGCAGGGCTGGGTACATCTCCAACTAGGATGGTACGTTTGCGTTTTTTTTCCAAAACAGGATCGTGTACCGGAACTGCAGAAAGCAGTGCTTTTGTATATGGATGCAAGGGATTGCTGTAAAGTTCCTGACTGGAAGCAAGCTCTACAATGCGTCCCAGATACATAACGGCAACGCGGTCAGAAATATGACGAATCATACTCAAATCATGTGATATGAACAGGTATGTAAGACCATATTCTTCCTGCAAATCCTCAAGCAGATTTATGACTTGAGCCTGTATTGAAACATCCAGCGCTGCTATAGGCTCATCGCAGATGATAAAATCAGGACTAAGTGCAAGTGCACGTGCGATACCTATGCGCTGACGCTGCCCGCCTGAAAACTCATGTGGATATCTATTTGTGACATATGGATCAAGTCCCACTGAATTCAGCAGTTGTTCTACACGCTCCCTCCGCTGTTTGACCTTAAGGCGTTGATGTTCAAACATTGGCTCGCTTATGATGCTTCCAACGGTCATTCTTGGGTTCAGACTGTCTTGTGGATCCTGAAAAATCATTTGCATTTGAGGCCGTCGTTTTCGTAGATCTTCACTGCTGATGGATGTAATTTCTTGCTCTTTAAAATAAACTTTTCCAGAAGTGGCCTTTAGTAGCTGCAGGATAACCCTGGCCGCGGTTGATTTCCCACATCCGCTTTCACCCACCAGACCCAAATTTTCACGTCCCTTTATTTCAAACGAGATCCCATCAACTGCCTTTACCGTACCAACTTGTCTTCGAAATATTCCGCGTGTGATCGGAAAATGCTTTACCAGGCCATCAACTTTAAGCAGGATATTGTTTGTTTCTTCTATCATGTATCAAGGCCTGAGTCAGGGTTCCACCAGCAGGCAACTTTATGATTATTATTTCTGCTGGTTAAGACAGGGTTTTCGTGTTTACATCGTTCAAGCACCCGATTACAGCGCGGTGCGAAAGGACAACTTCGGGGTACCTGATACAGACTTGGAGGCTGGCCTTTGATGCTTTCCAAACGTTCTGCACGTTTCCCTTCCAGGTTCGGCAAAGTTTTAAGCAAATCCTGAGTATAAGGGTGCTTTGGCTTTGCATAAAGCTCGTTTACTGGAGCTTCTTCTACTATGTAACCTCCGTACATTACAGCTACTCTATCTGCCATTCCTGCAACCACACCAAGATCATGAGTAATCCAGATGATCGCCATCCCCAGTTCTTCTCTGAGTCTCTTGACGATTTCCAGAATTTGTGCCTGAATTGTCACATCCAGGGCGGTTGTGGGTTCATCGGCAATCAGAATTTGGGGATCACAGGCCAGAGCAATGGCAATCATCACCCTTTGGCGCATTCCTCCGGAAAACTGGTGAGGGAAGTCATTCATACAACTTTTTGCCATTGGAATACCCACAAGATCAAGCAGTTCTATTGCTCTTATGCGAGCATTCTTACGGCTCAACCCAAGGTGTTCACGCATTGGTTCAGTCAGCTGGTACCCGATAGTCAGTACAGGATTAAGAGAGGTCATTGGATCCTGAAAAATAAATCCAATTTTTCCTCCGCGGATTTTTCTCAGTTTTTCCAGATCCAGCTTTAGAAGATCATGTCCTTCAAATGTCGCTTTTCCGGAAACAATTTCTGCCGGTGGGATGGGCAGCAGCTTAAGCAATGACATCATCGTCACACTTTTTCCAGCACCGCTTTCTCCAACAACTCCGAGCAGCTCGCCTTTTTTAAGCTCGAAGCTGATGCCGTTGACAGCGTGTACCATACCTTCCTGGGTACGGAAACGAGTAGCAATATTTTCTACCTGGAGTATGGAATGTTGGCTTAACACTGAAACAGGAATCTGGTAAGTTTGAAGGTGTATATTTTTTTAATTTGAAAAAAAGTCTAATATTATCCGGTTATTTGTCAAGAACATTGTGGATATTCAAGCAAAGTTAAATTTGTTTGAGTACAACTTGTATGATTTCTGATTGACAAAAGTTAAATTTTTGTAGAGAATGATGTGTTTACTACTGAGTTCTCATTAAAACAAAAAAATCAGTCGGACTCATTTGATGGGATGGCATCCTGGTTATTTTATATGAGGACGTAAAGCAGTAAAGATACTTTTCAATTTATTTTTTCTATAGTCCTCCAAAGATGCCCTCTGAGCGGAACAGGAAAACATGCCAGGAAAATCTACTATAAAACATAAAGTATGCCGAGCCTTGGGTGTCAATCTGATAGGGTCCCCGAGTGCCGCACTTACTTTGAGCCGACGTCCGAATCGTCCGGGACAGCATGGTGGTGGTCGCCAATCAAAAATATCTCCCTTTGGTCAACAACTTAAAGAAACTCAAAAGCTGAAAGCATTTTACGGGATCAGTTCCAAACAGCTGCGTCGTTATTACGAACATGCCGCTAAAGTCCGCAAGCAGACAAACGTTGCACTAGTACAAAGTCTTGAAACACGTTTGGACAATATGGTGTATCGTATGGGATTTGCGGGCACACTGCGTGCAGCCAGACAGATGGTTGTTCACTGCCACATCACCGTAAACGACAGAAAAGTTAACAAGCCTGGGTTTCATGTGAAGCCGGGAGACAGTATTCAGTTGAGGGAGAAAAGCCAAAAGGTTGACAGATTCAAGGATTGGTTCAATTTCTTTGAGCAAACATTAGGATATATTCAAAGAGACAGCAAAAAATTTTCCGGTACACTTGTGGAGGTACCTGAACGAGAGGAAATTCCAATTGATGTTGAAGATCACCTTGTTGTGGAATTCATGGCCCGTTAATTCTTGAACAATAGACTGCCGGATGCCATAGCCATAATTCGGCAGTAAATGCTGGCTTAAAAGACCAGTCCCTCCTCCTGCCCCTGGGCATCTGTTCATAGAATACATATACCGCTTTATTAATAATCACTGCATGAAAAATTCAAAGCAAATACGACAGGAATTCATCTCTTTTTTTGAAAAACGCGGTCATCGTTTTGTGCGCAGTGCCCCTGTTGTTCCAAATGACGACCCAACTCTGCTTTTTTCAAATTCCGGAATGGCACAGTTTAAAGATGTGTTTTTAGGAACTGGAATACGGGATTACAATCGTGCGGTTAATTCGCAAAAATGCATAAGGGCCAGCGGCAAGCACAATGATCTGGAGGATGTGGGATATGACAATTACCACCATACATTTTTTGAGATGCTTGGCAACTGGTCTTTCGGGGACTATTTTAAAAAAGAGGCCATAGAATGGGCATGGGAATTAATGACTGAAGAATGGGGACTGCCCAAAGAAAAAATGTGGGCCACGGTTTTTGCTGGAGGAGATGGTATTGAAGCTGATGAAGATGCTGAAAACCTCTGGAAGACCTGCACCGATATTGCTTCAGAACAGGTTCTGCGTTTCGACAAGCATGACAACTTCTGGGAAATGGGTGAAGTAGGTCCGTGCGGTCCTTGTTCTGAGCTGCATATTGATCTGGGACAGGGCACATGCCCACTCTCAGACAAGCATGAGTGTGCAGTCAACCTTGAAGAATGCTGGCGGTTTGTAGAGCTTTGGAATCTGGTTTTCATGCAATATCAGCGTTTTGCGGACGGACATCTGCAAGAGCTTACAGCTCAGCATGTAGATACTGGAATGGGACTGGAGCGAATTTGCCGAGTTCTTCAGGAAGTTGATTCAAATTACAGCACTGATCTTTTTGTACCAATTATAGATAAAATCAGTGAAGTGACTGGACAGGCAGATTCAGGGGGCGATGCCAGTGTTGCTTTTCGAGTTATTGCTGATCATTTGCGTTCACTGAGTTTTGCCGTTGCGGACGGAGCGCTGCCTTCAAATGAAGGTCGAGGCTATGTGCTGCGTAGAATGTTGCGGCGTGCTACGAGATTCGGAAGAGTTTTAAACATGCATGAGCCCTTTATTTATAAACTGGTTCCCACTCTGGCAGAAGTAATGGGTAATGCTTTCCCGGAAATAAATAAACAGCAGAAACATGTGCAAAACGTAATTCAGGCAGAAGAGACCAATTTCGGTTCGACCCTGGACCGAGGATTGGAAATTTTTCAGAAAATGGTTTCAAGCTCTGAAACAAAATCTTCAAAGATGATTTCAGGTGAAGATGCTTTTAAGCTTTATGACACTTATGGTTTCCCTGTTGATCTGACCCGCCTGATGAGCAAGGAACATGGATTTGAAGTTGATGAAAAGGGTTTTGAAAAATTGATGAAAGAGCAACAGGAACGGGCACGCGAAGCTGGCAAGTTTAAGATAATTCCAGACAAATGGAGTGAAATTTCTGAAGGCCCGGATTCAAAATTTGTGGGCTATGATACTTTCATAACAGAATCTAAACTGCGTCGCTTTTCACAAAATGAATCCGGGCAATGGCAGTTTATTTTGGACACAACTCCATTTTATGCAGAATCAGGCGGTCAGGTTGGTGACCATGGCATTCTGCAGCAGAATGATAATACCTGGAAGGTGGTAGATGTTCAGAAAATGGGCGATTCAATTATTCATATCTGTGAGGTTGAAAATAAAAACTTAAAAAACATTGTCCCTGATAATTCAATAATTACTGCATCAGTAGATGAAAAATCGCGCTTATCAACAACAAACAATCATACTGCCGCACACCTGATGCATGAAGCACTGCGGCAGGTATTAGGCGAACACGTGACTCAGGCGGGTTCTCTGGTCAATCCGGAAATCGTAAGGTTTGACTTTACGCATTTTGAAAAAGTGAATGACTCACAGCTGGAAGAAATTGAGAACATAGTCAATTTGGTCATCCGCCAGAACATTACCACAGACATTTATGAAACACCTTTTGACGAGGCAATCAGTTCCGGAATAATAGCATTGTTTGGTGAAAAATACGGAGATGTTGTCAGAGTAGTAAAAATCTCTGATTTTTCAGAAGAACTTTGCGGAGGCTGCCATGTAAAAGCTACAGGACAGATTGGACAGTTCCGTATAGTTTCTGAAGAGGGAATTGCCGCCGGAATCAGGAGGGTTGTTGCTGTAACTGGAAAACAGGCAGAATTGATGGCTCAGGAGCAGGGCAGAGTTGCTCGTGCACTGCGCCAACTGCTGAATGTTCCTGAGGCACAAATTCCGGAAATGGCAGAAAAGCTTGCAGAAGAAAAAAGACTGCTGGAAAAAGAAGTTCAATCCTTGAGGAGCAAGGCCGCCCTTGCAGGCGTATCAGAACTGGTGGCGCAGGCTGAAAAAGTTGAAGGGGTGTCCGTGCTTGCAAAGGAAATTGAGGCAGATTCTGCAGACACTCTCCGGAATATAGGTCATTCTGTTCGGGAACAAATTTCTTCAGGGATTGCCTGGCTGGCTGCAACGATGGATGAGAAAAGCACCTTGCTTTGTGTTGTTTCAGATGACCTGATTAAGCGGGGAATTAAGGCTGGTGATATGGTGAATGAGGTTGCACAGCTTGCGGATGGACGAGGCGGAGGTAAGTCAAATATGGCACAAGCAGGTATCAAAGCACCGGAAAAGCTTCCCGGTGCATTAGCAGCGGCAACGAAAATTGTGCGTGAAAAACTAGCAAATTAACTGATGGGATACGAAACTTTCATTGGCAAGCGCTACCTGTTTTCGCCACGTCAGGATCGTTCCATTTCAGTCATCACCTGGATTTCCATAGGAGGTGTGGCACTGGGAGTGATTGCCCTGATTGTTTCTACTTCGGTCATGAACGGTTTCCGAACAAATTTACAAAATGCAGTAACCGGTTCGTTGCCTCACATCACAATTTTTGCCTGGGATGATGGCATGAAAGATTATTCCAGACTGAAAGAAAGATTGGAGGATAATCCAAAAGTAGAAGGAGTTGCACCATATATATATAAGCAGGTAATGCTCACAGGGAAAAAGCAGCCAAAAGGAGCACTTCTCCGCGGTATTGACCCTGAGCAGGAACCAGGCGTTACAAATATATCTTCATTTCTGCGGGAAGAAGTTTACGGTTTTACACCAACCGAGAAAAACCAGGCTCTGATTTCGGAAAAACTTCTGAAGCGGCTCTCACACCGGGAAGCTCGGGGGAAAAAACTCAAAGACGGAATCATTCTGGGAGCAAAACTGGCCAGGCAATTAGAAGCAAGCGTGGGTGATTCTGTAAAACTGGTATCCTCAGAACAGAGAATGACTCCAATTGGTGATGTTCCACGCATTAAAAAACTGGAGGTGATCGGAGTTTTTGAATCCGGAATTTCCGGATATGATGAAGTGCTTGCCTTTATCGATTACCGGCTCCTGCAGAAAATTTATCGCATGAATGAGCATATTACAGGTTTGGGTGTGCGAATAAGCAATCCTGAAAATGCCCCTGAAATTGCTCATGAATTTGCTGAGTTCAGTGATGAATATATTGTCGGCAACTGGGCAGACGAAAATAAAAGTATCTTTCAGGTAATGAAACTTGAAAAAATCGGTCTTTTTCTGATCCTCACCCTGATAATTGTTGTGGCTGCGTTCAATATTGTCAGTTCACTTATCATGCTTGTATTGGAGAAATCCAGAGAAATTGCAATCCTCAAGGCTCTTGGTGCAAATGATTCAGGAATCAGGAAAATCTTTTTTTTTCAGGGACTAGTGATCGGGTCACTTGGTACAATCGGCGGAGTACTGCTGGGTTTGGCTATCTGCTGGGTTTTAATGAACTTTGAAATTATTGACATTCCGCCCGGTGTTTATCCCGGAGGAAACAGAATCCCAGTTCTTATTGACTGGTTTGATGTCGCTCTAACTACACTGGCATCTTTTGTAATTTGTATGGTGGTTACACTTTATCCATCCACAAAAGCATCAAGGCTCAATCCTGTAGACCCTCTGCGTTATGAGTAATTCGTTAGAATTTTTCTTGTACTATAAAAAACTTGAATTTAAAGGGTTAATAAGTGATAATTAAAGGTTATTATTTGCTGTATGAAAATCATAAGTGAAATTAAAAAATTTTAGACAGAAATTCAAGTGAGAACTTTAAATGACTTATACTGTAACCGCAAACTGCGAAAAATGTAAATATACTGACTGTGTGGAAGTATGTCCGGTGGAAGCATTTCACGAGGGTCCAGATATGCTTTACATACATCCGGAAACATGCATTGATTGCAATGCCTGTGTCGAGGAATGTCCAGTAGAGGCAATTTACGCAGATGTGGATGTGCCTGAAAAATGGGAATATTATACACCGTTAAATGCTGAAAAATGTGAGGAATATCCGGTCATTCTGGAAGCAAAAGATCCTCTCCCAACAGCACGCACACTTGAGGAAATACAAGCTGCTGAAGGTTAACCATCTTATTCAGTAAAAAACTATATTTTTCAAAATTAATAAATGCACAAGCTGACAAAAAAATAATTTTTATACATTAAGAGAATTAAATTCAAATAATATTTCATAACTTTTTATAAGACTTACAAAAACTACCCATGGCTGTACCAAGAAGGAAAATATCACGCAGTCAACGAGACCACAGGAGAGGACATATCAAAATCCCGGAAACTGCTCTATCTGAATGCACCAATTGTCACGCATTGATCAGACCTCACCGCGTATGTCCCGAATGTGGATTTTACAAGGGTGTTGAAGTCATCGAAGTAGCAGCAACCTGAGCTGTTTTTTCTGCTCTTTCAATCATCAACAGCAAACCAGGATAAAGTATGGCAATTGCGGTTGACGCAATGGGAGGAGATAGCCCCTTAACAGTACAAATTGAAGCGGCTCTGCAGGCAATATCTGAACTGGGTACAGAAGTTATTTTAGTTGGAGCAGAAGACCAAATCAAAGAAGTACTGAAACAACACAGCTTCGATCAAAACAAATTACGCATCGTAAATTCCACTGAAACAGTGGAAATGAACGAATCTCCTACCACGGCATTACGTCAAAAGAAAAATTCTTCCATCAAAGTAGCAGTAGATCTTCTTGCAACAGGCGAAGCAGATGCTGTAGTAAGTGCCGGTAATACTGGAGCAACGATGGCCACCGCGAAATTCGTGCTTAAATCTGTTGAAGGAATTGAGCGCCCTGCAATTGCCACTCTCATGCCTTCCATTCATCGGAATCACCCCTTCGTCCTATTGGACATAGGTGCAAACACAGACTGCAAACCGCTGTACCTTTTTCAATTTGCACTTATGGGAGATGCTTACGCCCGCACTTCGCTTCATCTGGATAATCCCAGGGTTGCCTTGCTAAACAATGGTGAGGAGGAAGGCAAAGGTTATCTGCAACTCAAAGAAACTTATGATTTACTGAAGCAAAGCACACTTAACTTTACAGGCAACATTGAAGGAAAGTCGATGTTCAAGGATATTGTGGATGTAGTAGTTTGTGATGGTTTTATCGGGAATATTGCACTTAAAGTTGCAGAAGGAACTTTCGATTTTGTACGCAGTGTTCTTCGAGAAGAAGTTGACAACACTTTGCTTGCCAAAATAGGATATCAGGCTATGAGAGGACCATTCAGGGCTTTGCGTCAAAGAGCTGACTACTCTGAAGTAGGTGGGGCTCCTTTGCTGGGAGTAAACGGTATTGTAATTATCTGTCACGGAAGCTCCAGAGTACATACAATCCGCAATGCAATTAAACACGCACAGGAATGTGCTGAACAAAAACTGAATGAAAAAATATCGCTTGAGGTATCAGAAAACCTGGATGTCATCAATCAGGCAAATAGACTGGTCGAAAAAGTGTGAAGATGTTAGTTGGACCTGCGATGTGCTGAAATTTGCTCCATGACATATTCTTCACAATCTTCCCAGGACATTTCTTCATGCTTCAGTTTCTCATAAAGGGTGAATATAACCTGAAAATCTTCCAGCAGAGGAAGCCCCGTTTTTTCATGTGAAGGAATCATCTTTTGCCGTAAAAGGTTCAAAGTATAGACGCTTTCTTTCAAGCGCCGTAAAGACAGAATTTTTTTCTTGTAGTCATATAATAGATAGCTAAAGATAAAAATTCCTGCATCATCTAAATCACCAGTCCAGGCCCATTCCTCAGTCTGATATTCAACTTCAATTTCAAGAATGCGTCTTCCATCTTTGACCACTTGTGAAAACTCAACCTCATTCTCAAAATTTGATTTTACAAAGTCAGTTGAACCAGTTTTTGTAGAAGATGACATAAAAAGTCAGACATTACAAAACTAAATGAAATATTTTAAAGCATCCATGAGCAGTTTTTATGTATCGAAAAAATCTCAATTGATACTATATCAACCGTCATAACCTGTCAATCTATGGAAAATATAAATAAACTGGAAAAAATAAAACGTCCGTGGGTAGTTGCGCACAGGGGATATAGTGGGAGATATCCTGAAAATACTGTTTCAGCTTTTGAGGCTGCAATAGAAGCAGGTGCAGACATGATTGAATTAGATGTATGCCTGACAAAAGACCGTGTACCTGTTGTAATCCATGATCAAACCCTGGAAAGAACTACTGACGGTCATGGACTGGTGTCTGAAGTCACACTCTCAGAATTAAAAAAGCTGGATGCCGGAAGCTGGTTCAGTCCAGAATTTAAAGGAGAATCAATTCCCACTCTTGAGGAGATCCTTTTGCAAATCAGAGGTAAAATTTTAGTTAACATCGAAATCAAACCGGAAAGTTATGAATCAGCTGGTCCTGACGATGCAATCGAAAAACAGATATGTATAATGGTTGAAAAGTTTGGAATGGCTGAATCTGTGCTGATTTCAAGTTTTGAGCACTCCTTCTTTCCCAGAATCAAATTGTGGCACAACAAACATAACAACCAAACTTCACTCAGAACCGCCCCACTCCAGGAAACAGAATTTTCTGAAGAAAATGTTCTAAAACTCTGTAAAGGTACAGAAGCATATTCTTTCCACCCTGATGAAAGATTCGTAACTCCTTCTCTTATAGAAATCCTCAAAGCAAACCGTTTCAGAACAATTGCTTACACGATTAATGATGAAAATCGTATTGAGCAGCTGGCTCAATGGAGGGTTACAGGGATCATCACTGATGAGCCTGAACTTATGTGGAAAGTTTTGCGGAAATTGAAAAGTAATGTATGACTATTTAAGAGCATCTGCTTTTGATATAAATCAATAGTCTACGGACCTGAATATTAGTTCAACAAAATCTTGGTTTACGAAGCCTGATGGTTTGCCCATGAAAACTTGATTAAATCATTAAGTTTTTCTGCTGCTTTTCCATTGTCAACTGTCTTAGCTGCCAGATCTACACCTTCTTCCAAATTCTCAACCTGACCTGATACGACTAACGCACCGGCGGCATTTGCCAGAGCAATTTCACGTGCAGTGCCTTTCTCATCTCCAGAAAAAATACGCTCAATTATCCTGGCACTTTCTTCAGGAGTATCTATGCTTATCTCCTCCAATTTTCCCGTCTTGAGACCAAGCTGCTTAGGAGTTATTTCATATTCTTTGATATTGCCTTCTCTAAGTTCTGCCACATGTGTAGGGGAAGTGACTGTCAGCTCACACAGACCGTCATGTCCATGAACTACCAGTACACGTTCGCTGCCTAATCGCTTTAGGACCTGAGCTATTTTCGAAGTCAGCTCAACATTTGGAACTCCAATCAACTGACTTTTTGCACCGGCAGGATTTGTTAAGGGACCCAGCAGATTAAATACAGTGGGAACCCCCAAGTCCTTGCGTATTGGTCCGGCAAAGCGCATGGCTGGATGGTGATTGATCGCGTAACAAAAACAAATATCCAAATCCTTAAGGCATTTTTCAACTTCATCAAGTTCCAAAGTTATATTCACTCCTAACGCTTCCAGTGCTTCGGCGCTCCCGCTTTTTCTTGTGTTGCTGCGGTTGCCGTGTTTTGCTACAACCGCACCGGCACCGGCAGCGATTATTGCGGCACATGTTGAAATGTTGAAGGTGCTGATTCCATTTCCTCCTGTGCTGCAAGTGTCAATAGCATTTTCAGGTGCTTTTATTCCAGAAGCGCGTTCCCTCATGGCCAGAGCCGCTCCAGCCATTTCTTCAACAGTAACTCCTTTAGCCTGCAGCAAAGCTAAAAGTGCTGCCGCCTGAACAGACACAGCTTCTTCACTCATGATCCATAGTATCATATCTCGTGCTTCTTCAAAGCTGAGCGCTTCTGATGCCAGCAATTTTTGCAGTAATTCTTTCATTTTTTTAAATCAGCGCTTTATTTGTAGTTCCTTTTCCGCCCAAGCCAATGCTTCGATCGCAAACATCAGCTGATGCTCTTTTCGCGTAAGAAAAGGATTAAACTCAAGAAACTTATACCTTACTTCAGTTGATATTACCAGACCAAGATAACATTGTCCGTTTTTCCTGCTGTGTCTGTCTTTTGATGGAGGGCCTGCCATACCAGTTTCTGCAAGAGCCCAATCTGCACCAGAATGTCTTTGCATTGCTCTGGCAAGATTCTGTGCTCTTGTTTGAGATACGCTTGAATCTTCAAATTCTTGAACAGCTAAAAATTGCTTTTGAACCTCCTGACCATAGATAATTCTGCCGTCAAGAAAGTGCTCTGAAGCTCGGGGAAGACTTGTGAAGGTTTGAGCAATTTGTCCTCCTGTGCTTGTTTCCAAAACAGAAAAGCGGTGAGGTTGTCCGTTTTTTGCTCGTTGTGCAAGATGTTTTTGAAGTTTCATGGCTGCTGCTTCCAGTTGTTCCTTCAATTCAAAACAACTATGCTGGTGTTCATTTAAATGTGAATAATATGAATCAGTGATTTGTTCCCGCCTGTTATATAAACAGTTTTGTGAAATATGCCTGGCGGCATTTGCTGGCAAAAATGTCTCCAGCGAATGTCCTGCCTGTGTTGCTTTGCGAATATGTGTGGATGAAATTTGATAAAATTTTTGCAGTTTTTTCGGAAGCACACTTGGAGTGATTTGGAGGACAGTTAATTTCACACCTCTTTTTTGTTTAATCAGCTGTAAAGTGTGTTTTAAATCAATATCATTACGGGGTGCAGCAATCAGTAGACAGCCACTTTCTATTTGAGCTAAATCGGTATCTGTGAAAATTCTTGGATCTAGCATGCGCTGAATCAAATCTGCACCTACAATCAAAGCGATTTTTTGTTCTGTTGAAAAATATTGAACGTGATCAGCAAGACGTAAAGGCCGGCTGAACGATAATTCCCACCTGGAAATAGTACAGTTATTCCTTCCTAATTTAAGCAAAACTCCGGATTCATCAGCATATCTGGCCGGAAGCGAATTTTCAGGATCAGACCAGTCTAATAGAGCGCTTCTTAAAATTTCATAACGTAAAGAGGCGTGAGGAATTTGGACGGTTTTAAATGGGTCGGGATGTCTGCTGTTGGAAAGTATGAATACTAATGATTGTGTTTCCGGGAATTGCCAAAGAACACTTTCTGCCAGCAACAAATGGTTATACCCCGCCGGGTTTGCTGTCAAGGGGAAAAAAATTTCGGACAGGTTACCTTCAGCAGTTGAGAGGCGCATTTATATTAATTCTCCCCAGCACAAAAGAACCTGCTGGTGTTGAATTCATGCATAGTGGGCTTAAACCCAAATTCCACATTGTAAATTCATATTATTGTTGTTGAACATCCTTTTGCAACAATTGCAAATTCAGCAGTTTAAGGGTTGCGTTCACTGCAGCAAGAACTTGATCAGAATCGATTCCGATTGTCTGAAGACGTTTCCCGTTCACCTGCCATGTGATAATTGCTTCTGTCAGAGCATTTGTTTTTCCGCCTCTTGGTATCCTGATTTGATAATCAACTAATTCAGGTGACTCAAGATTAAGCTTTTTCAATATTTTGTTAACTGCACTCATAAATGCGTCATATCCTCCATTTCCGCTTCCAGCTTCACGATACTCCTTTGAATCAATTTTCAGGTGTATTGTGGCAGTTGCCTTCAGGTTCAGTCCACTGGAAATAGAACAATTCAGGAGCTCAATTCGTTGAGTTTCGCTTGTTTCCAGAACATCTGTAATGATGAAGGGCAAGTCAGCTGCTGTCATTGATTTTTTTGTGTCGCCCAGTTCAACAACACGTTTCAGTACTTTGTTCAAATTTTCTTCAACAAGCTGAATTCCCAGTGTCTCAAGGTTTTTTGCGAGTGAAGCTTTGCCGCTCATTTTGCCGAGTGCATAGCTTCTTTTGCGACCAAAACGCTCTGGAACAATTGGATTATGATATAAATTTGCCTTCTTATCTCCATCGGCATGGATCCCGCTGGTCTGAGTAAAAACATTTTCTCCAACAATTGGGGCATTATCCGGGAGCCTTTTCCCTGAAAAGCTTTCTACCATTTCACTTACCGGGGCAAGATTAGACTCATCAATAGAAAGCTCCATGCCAAGTTTGTCATGCAGAGCTACCGCAATTTCTGCAAGAGAAACATTACCTGCCCTCTCCCCAAGACAATTCATAGTGCAGTGTACGTTCCTTACCCCGGCCTTGACTGCATACAGCACATTAGCCACTCCCAGACCATAATCGTTGTGCGGATGAAAATCAAAAGTTGCCCAGGGGAACCTTTTTATCATGTCTTTAAGCATGGAATACACCTGATCCGGAGACAAAACGCCTAGAGTGTCAGGAAGCATGAAATGATTTATGCCTTCATCTTTTAAAGCATCCATCATCTGGAATACATATTTGGGACTGTTTTGATACCCGTTTGACCAGTCTTCCAGATAGACATTTACATTAACATTCCTGGAATTAGCATATTTAATGGTTTTCCTTATATCAGCAACATGCTCTTTAAGTGTTTTACGCAATTGATTCCTGCAGTGGTTCTCACTGCCTTTGGTCAATAAATTCATCACCTTGCAGCCTGCTTCCTTTATCCAGTCAACACTCTTTTTGTGGTCAACAAATCCCAGAACTTCGATTGAGTCCAAATACCCATTTTCACTGGCCCAACCTGAAATGTTTTGTACAGAACTTAATTCACCCTCTGAGATTCTAGCTGAGGTAACTTCAATACGATCAACACGAAGCTTTTTCAAAAGAGATTTAGCTATATTGGCCTTTTCGGGGGGAGTAAATGAAACGCCCTGAGTTTGTTCACCATCTCTCAGAGTGGTATCCATTAACTGAACTTTATTTTTTAAAGCAGGCATGATGCTGGATTAAATGGACTAAATAAGAAAGTTCTAACAAACTACTTTTCGGATATTTTGTGTAAAATAAGACTTAAGGCTAAAACAAACGTCAGAATCAAATGAATTTCACGGGGAAAATCAAGAACATCTGCACTGTAAAGAAGCAAAGGGATTCCTGAAAAAATCAATCCCATGCCGGAAAAAAACTGAAGTATGCCTGTTGCAGTTACTACAGAAATTTTCTTCAGACGATTCGAATGCCCTCTAATATGATCCCAGGAATATATAGGAAAAATGACTATAAAAAATATTCCGGCCCAAATATGCAGTAAAGACGCCGCTGTAGATTCTTCAGCCCATGGAAAAATTTCCGGATAAGCTAGCATTATGCCGGAAAGTATTAAAAAAACACAGCTTAAAACAACAAGTTTTCGCAAAGATTTCGGATATAAATCAACTGTTTTAAAGCATTTCAGGAAATGCTTGAATTTGAAAAAGGATTAGATCATAAGTGCAGAAAACACATTTTGAGGTAGTTAATATCTTCAGAGTAATTTCAGCATCTGTAAATCTTTCCTGAGTTTTGAGGCATTCTGAAAATGAATCCCATGGATTCCTAACAATTCTGCTGCTTTGATATTCTCTTCCTTATCGTCGATAAATACTGTGTGTTGCGGTTTGACCTCATACCTGTTCATCAGTAATTTATATATTTCCAGATCAGGTTTTACAATTCCTGCTTCTCCAGAAATAATTTTGCCATCAAACCAGCTTAGAAAATCAAACCGTTCTTCTGCGATTGGATATGTTTCCGCAGACCAATTGCTTAGTATATATAATAACACTCCTTTTTCTTTCAATTCAGATAACACCTCTACTGATTCATCTATTGGACCTCCAAGCATTTCTTCCCAGCGCTGATACCAGGCATTAATAAGCTCACTGTACTCTGGATATTTTTTAGATTTCTCCAAAATACCTTTGGAAAAAAGTTGGCCAGAATCATGTTTTAGGTTCCAGTCATGATCACAAATATTCTCCAAAAACCATTCAACTTCTGCTTCAGTCTGAAATAATTTGCGATATAGATAACGAGGATCCCAGTCTATCAGTACGTTACCAAGGTCAAAAACAACAGAATTGATCTGAATCATTAAATTAATCTTTTGATTACAGCTTCGCCACAAGACCGCTTGTTCGACCAAAGTTAGCAACTACTGAATTAGATATTGCGAGAGCTATTTGCTGACGAGATTTTGACTTTAAAAGACTACGTCTGTCATGTTTATTACTAAGATTTGCTATTTCCACTAAAACCGATGTAGGCACCTTACTGTAGCGTAAAACAGCAGGAAGAGTTTTTCTGCCTTTTCGATACAGATAACCTCTGACTGCTGAAGAAACCCGGTGTGTGGGCAGCTTTAATTTGCGAAATTCATTGATAACTATTTTGCCAAAAGATTTACTGAGTTTTTCAGAATACAGGTTATCACTTGGTTTGAAAGTTAAACTGGGATTATACTCCTTTCGCTGGCGATATATTTTATTTTTTAATCCAAACATGCTTCTTCGCAAACGTCGGTCTGGATAATATACCATTGCTCCTCTTAAAGAAGAATGAAGCGCATCACCATGCAAACTGATGAATAAGATATTTTTCTTAGGTACTTTTTTCTTTTTCAATTTATGAAATATATGGTTTACAAGATAAACGCGCATATTTGCCCCAGTACGGGAATTGCGATTCAAATATCTGGGAGTAACAAGGAGTTGTTCATCCTGATCATGCTTATGTGAAAGAAATCGAATCGGCTTTTTTTGATTAGGATCTGCCAGTGTATTATGTACAATTATCCCATGATTTTTCAGTAATTCGGTTACTCGTCTACTAATATCGTAAACCACTTCATCTTCGTAAATCAGATCCTTATTTTTTTTAGTTCCTGCAGTTGCTCCAGGGTCACCACCTCCATGACCTGAATCAAGAATAACATGTATTTTATGAACATTTTTTTTATCAGAAGAATTTGATTTCTTTGTGATGGTATTCTGCTTTTTCTTTATTTTTTTATCTTTCTTAGCATTGGAAACGGATTTTAAAGAATTGATTTTTTGTGCCTCAATTTTCTCAGCATTTTTGGGGGTACTGGATATGTTCCTTGGATTATTCTTTTTTTTCTGACTTCCAATATACTCTTCGCTCAACAACTCCAGAGGAATTTTAATCTTCTGGCGATTTTGAATAAGTCTGGCCTCAGAAATATTGTTCAATTTCAGTAATTCATTTGCAATCTGGTTGACTTCATCATTTAATAGACGTCCTGTAAATCGGATTACAACTGAAGAGTATAACGTATCTCCAGTTTGCATCTGGTATTGTGCAAACAGGTTCCCTGATTTGTCCTGGATAAGTTTCAAAGGTGGTTTGACTGCAAACTTCCGAAGTTTCAATTCAGGACTGATCCACTTCCAGGGAATTTTAATAATGTCACCAATTTGGAGAACGTTCCCATTCTTGCGCATTTTATTGAAACGCACTAAATTGCCTGCCTTGATTCCTTTTTTTGTAAAAAGGCCTGCAATCATGCTGGTTGTTTCCCAGTTATAAGTAACATGGTGCTGCCAGTATTTATTTGTAGCTTTATCATTGAAAAATGAGGCCTTGAGAGCTGAACTGCGGATATTTCCATTAATAACCTTAAGCGGGAAAGTAATGTATCTGTGCTGGTATAAACTGCGGGTTTTACTGTATTTCCTTATGGTTTTCAGGCTACGATATTCAGGTACAAGAACTCTTTTAGCCAGACTATAACCACCCTCTCCTGCTTGCGGCTTAAGTTTTACCACCAATCGACTTCCATTCCAGCCAACCAGCATCTTTGACTGTCTGGAAGTTTGGTCGGGTAAACTAAAGCTTTTCCAATTCGATTTTTTCTCAGATTTTGCAGCACCATTATCTGCAAGAGCTGTTAAACAAAGCAGCAAAATTGAGAATATTATGAATTTTAATTTCATATTTTTAACGCTGACTAATGATATCTATGCCGTTAGAATTACCAGATTCAGGCTGGAGAATGTGGTATGGCAAGTACTGTTGGGATTTCACTTTTTTTTCAGAATTGAATTCCTCAGAAGATCGATAAATACTCGGCACATGGTATAAATATTCTGGTCTTATCCATTCCAATGGTATTTTTATGTATTGACCGGGTGAAAGGTGCCGTGCATCAGCGAGTCCATTCAAGACCAGTAAATCACTTGCATTTTGACTTCGTGCATAGTGCTTTGTTTCACCAATAAAACGTATTACCACTGAAGAATATAATGTGTCTCCGGGTTTAATTTGATAAAAAGCGTAACGCAGACCTGAATCGTCTTTTCTGATAACAAGTGGGTCACGGACGGCAAATGGTTCAAGTTCCAGATCAGAACTCAAACTGTTCCATGGAATAGTAAATTGTACCCCTTGTTTAAAAGCTTCCTGATGGAAAGTGTTATTTCCGGAAGTGGTAAAAACTTTTTCAAGTAATTCCGGAGTTTCCCAGGCATAGGTGACTTGATGCAACCAACCCCCTGCTTCAACACGATCATTTGGGAAAAGAGAGCGAATTGCCTCACCCTGAATAACACCAATCAAAAATTCAAATGGGATTGTTAAGTAAACTTTATGATTAAGTGGTTTCCCGCCAGTAAATTCACGTAGCCGCAGGAATTGATGAGAACCGTCCCTCAAAACACGCAAAGCTAGCTGATATTCCCCTTCATTCAGTCTGGGCTTGAGCTGTACAAATAAAGATCCCACAGGTTTTTCAGTGACTGATTTTAGATTTTTAACACCTTTGCTGATGGGCTCTCGATGCCACCCTGCCCTCATAGGATCTCGGTTAGCGAATAAAAATGATGTCAGCGGAAGAATCTCTATTTGTGCCTGATTCAATTCAGCAGACTGAATGGTTGAAAAACCATGGGAATTGAATAGCAAAAAGTATCCTGTAATTGTAGCTAGGTATTTTTTAAATATCATAGTATCTGTGGATATCGTGCTGTAATCCTTAAATTCTGGTGTTTCCCATATAACATCTGTACATACAGTCTTTGTTATATAAAGAAGTATTT
>Ga0207965_1000029_pt1 | contig 34188 bp, 36 predicted proteins | sample Knorr_S23_td_O2m_FD_185609 | JGI IMG/M metagenome (GOLD analysis project Ga0207965, IMG submission 185609) | Marine microbial communities from Southern Atlantic Ocean transect - Knorr_S23_td_O2min_ad_571m_LV (SPAdes) (version 2) | ecosystem: Environmental > Aquatic > Marine > Oceanic | place...
AGCGAGAGGGTTCCCAAAACCTCCACTCGATTCGGGCGTCCGTTTTCCTGCGCTCGCCTCTGACCGAGACTCCACGGACCGCGTTGCGCGTCCACAGCGAGCGCCCCTCGCGTCTAATTCCCCAGGCGAGTTTCGACTTGCGCGCCAATCCCTCACCTCCTCGGCGGCGGCTTGGGGAACCTCGCGCGTATGTTCTCGCACTCCTGGTTAATCTCGGCTATCCGATCCTCGCCCCACGGCTCGCCGTCGAAGTGATCGACGCGTACAGCAATCGAGCACTTGCCTGCCATGTAGCGGGCAATCTTGCCCCTGACCCATCGAGGGGATCTCGAGATCTGTGGTAGGGAGAACAGGACAGGTGAGTGCTTTGGCGGCGGCGCGCCCCTGCGGTGAGCTGCCATAGCGCCGCTCGCCCCGAGTACCTGCAGGCTGCCGCTGGGCATCCGGGCCAGCCTCTCACGACCGCCTGCGAGCACCACCATCCTAGCAGCGCCCAATGGGCCGACGAGCATGCTCAGAGTGGGTACATACTGGCGTGCGAGCTCGCGCGTGGCCGCTTCTGCGGACTCCAGCCTCCCTGCCTGCGCCACAACCCCGGCTGCATGGTCGTTCAGGGCGCCCCACTCAGTTGGCTCAGGCTGGTGCGCAGGAGCTACAATTCCAAGTGTTGCAGCCGCTGCGTCAATCGATTCTGCCTCGGCTACCGCCGATGGGATCTCTCGCCTCTGCCCATCCAAATCCGCTTCGGCCAAAAACAGCCCCGCCCACTCCACGCACCTCGCCTCGCTGGTAGTCCACGAGGCCCTCAGCTCGATTGCCGCTGACGATAGCATGTCGAGTCGTCGGTCGAAGTCGGCAGCGGCATCGGCCACCCCTCGCTTGGCTAGTCTAGCCGCCGCCTCGGAGAGCATCTCCTGCTCCTCGTCCTCAAGCTCGGGCCAACCGGGGTCCGACATCGCAGCCATTCCATCCGCCTCGGCATCCGGGAATCTCTTGTTGAGGGCTCTCGCCTCGGGGCTCATCCTACCCGATTGCAAATCAGACAGCCTGTCGGCCAAAGCGCGCGCGGACCTCTTGGGGGACCAGACCAACTCGTCGATGACTTGGCCGTCGGAATCGACAACCCTAGCAAGCCTCCAATCGTAGTGAATACGCACGGTTACGCCGTAGCGCCGCTTCGCTTCAACGGTGCGGTCCGATTCCAGGTCACTCGATTGGGTCTGAGTCAGGGCTTTTCCTCTGGCCGGTATGACCAATAGTTCAATAGACGGTTGGTTTGTCGCTGTTCGGTTGGCGTTTAACCGTCTAGGGGTTCGATAGCGATGTTCTGTCCTGAGTGCGGCGCACTGTCATACCCCGATTCATCCGGGAACATCCGATGCGACAACTACCAGTGCAAGTACGAGGGGCCTCTGACTGGCAGGGACGGTTCCGGAGGCACCTTCGTCGACCCGATGACGGGGGATACCGTGGATCTGACCAGCGCTACTGCGTCGGGCACCGAGAAGTCCCTGAAACATCTCACTGAGGTAGTGGAGCCGGAAGTTGCTCGAGGAACCCTCAGAGTGGGGGATATTCGCTGTCCTGCTTGCGACTGCAACGAGATTTTCGTCGAACTCAAGCAGACCCGTTCGAGCGACGAGCCCGAGACCAAGATTTGCACGTGCTCAAAGTGCGAGAAAAAATTCAGGGAGTACCAGTGACGGCCCGTAGGGCCGACTACGAAGAATGAAAGACCCCCGAGTCCGAGATGCGCAACGAGGTGATTCCATGCTGAGAGTGACGGCAAATACCCAACTGATGCGGGAGATTGTCGATTTGCTCTCGGTCCTGACCGAGGAAGCCAAGATGAGTTGGGGCGAAAAGGGACTGACGGTGAACGTTGTCGACGGCTCCCATGTCGCCCTCTTGAGTTGCACATTCTCAAACGCCTGCTTCGAGACCTACGAAGTCGAGCCGGTCGAGATTGGACTGGAGCTCGGCAAGCTGCGCGACCTCCTGACCCTCGCAGGCCCGTCCGATCTGGTTGAGATAGACTACGATGACGCGGTCGGAGCAGTCAATGTCAGAGTCGGCGAGGTCCACAGGATACTGCGCGGCCTCGACACCGGCTCGATGCAGGACCCGAAGCTTCCGGAGTTGGATTTCGATTGCAGCGCCACCATCGGGGCAGAGAAGCTCTCGAGGGCGCTCAGAGCGGCCAAGTTCGTAGGAGAGTTGGTCGATCTGAGTCTAGACAGCAAGGAGTTGAGGGTCAGCGTGACCGTCGAGGCTGGAGAAGGCGTCAATGTGCGCTTTGAGTCCGGCGAGCTCAGCGAGTTGGTCTGCCCTTCACCCACCCAAGGCACCTACAGCATGCAGTTCCTCGATCCCCTGACGAGAAAACTAGCCGCCGGATTGACCCAAGACGTCCGAGTGCAGTTTCAGGACAAGTACCCACTGAGACTGGACTGGAACAGCAACGACGGCGGGGCCAGTTGGACCTATTTCCTAGCGCCCCGGGTCACTCACGACTGACCCGTGAACTCTTGAGGTCGAACTAGGGCGGCGGGCCATGGGTCGCTCTGTGTGCGTCATCATCCCAAGTGTTGGCAACCCTGACGAGTTGGGTATCGCGCTTGACGGTCTGATGGCCCAGACATACTACGGCCCGCTCGAGGTGATTGTGGTCGGGCCGAGTGGAGACCCCGGTGGGCAGCAGGCCGAATCCAGAGGTCTGCGCTTCATCGACGACGCAGGCTCGCGCACCCGTGCGGACGCCTGCAACGTCGCACTGGACTCGACCGAATCCGACCTAGTGATGTTCACTGATGACGACGTCATCGTGCCCAAGGACTGGGTCGAGAAGCTGACCCGCTGGTTCGAGCGCCCCGAAGTGGCGGGTGTGGGTGGTCCGAACTTCGCCCCTCCTGAGAGTTCGACACTGCAGCAGCAGATTATCGATGTCAGCTTCTGCAGCAGGATCTTCACTGCCGGGACCAATTACGGCAGGAGGGGCGAAGGCGAACTCGAAGAGGTCGAGCAACTGCCAGGTGTGAACTCGGCCTACCGCCGCTCCGTCCTCGAAGAGATCGGTGGCTTTCCGCCACAATGCATCGGTGCCGAGGATGTGATTCTCGACCACAGAATCCGCCAGGCTGGACATCAGCTCTGGACCGATCCGGAGGCAGTGATGTGGCACCGCAGGCGTGATCTGTCGAGGGTCAAGAGGCAGATTCGCAACTACGGGCTGGTCAGAAGCCTAGCCAGCCACGAGCATCACGAACTGAGAACGTGGAGCCATGGCATGGTGGCTATGTTCCCCCCTATCGTGATAGCGGCATTCGCCTTCTTCTTCTGGGGACTGGACAACGGCGGACTGGCCTCGCCGTGGTGGGACATCTCGCTCGAGGCTGTTCCAATGGGCTGGCCGAGGGCAGGGGTCCACTCCTTGGTCAGCCTCATCGTTCTGTACAATCTGATTGCTTGGTATGGCGCCGCCAAGGGCAGCTCACCTTGCCGGACCCCCCAGACTGTTTTCCTCTCCTCAATCGCCACTTTCGTTCTGCACTGGAACTACGGAATGGGTGTGCTGCGAGGCTGGTGGAGGATCTTCACCGGGAACTCGGGACTCCAGATAGACGACCGGACTAGAGGCTAGGCCTCTGCCGCACCTAATTCGCCAGTCTGAATCAGCCACTGTGATGCATACACGTTGTCGTTGTCTACGAGATCTCGGTGGGTGCCGCGCTCTACGATCACACCATCGACCATGGCTACTATCTCATCGGCCTTGCGTATAGTAGCGAGTCGGTGAGCGACAGCGATGGTGATTCTATTCGAATCTCCATTTGAGCCATCGAAGAGTGACATCTGTATGCGTTTCTCGGTCTCGGCGTCGAGAGCCGCTGAGGCCTCATCGAGAATGAGTAAATCTGGGCTCTTTAGCAGGGCGCGAGCCAGAGCAATGCGGGCTCTCTGTCCCCCGGACAGCATTACGCCGCGGTCGCCGACCATCGTGTCGACTCCGTCAGGGAGATTGGAAACGAACTCCCACGCACCTGCGGTCTCGAGGGCTTTCTGGATTTCATCGTCTGCGGCCTCTCGGGCATAGGAGACATTGGATTTCACATCGCCGTAGAACATGAATGGGTCCTGAGAAACGAAGCCAATCCTGTCGCGGACTGATTCAATAGCGTAGTCATTGATGTCAATGCCGTTAATCTTCACCGTGCCATGCTGGGGCTCGTAGAACCTCTCGACCAGCTTGAGAATGGTGCTCTTGCCAGCTCCTGTGTGTCCCATCACCCCGAGGAACTCCCCCGAGGAGGCTGAGAATGAGATGCCGTTGAGCACGTTGACCTCTGATGTGGGATAGGAGAAGGAGACGTCGTCGAACGAAATCGAATGGATTGGGCTGTCGAGCGGGATTGCGTCGGGTTTGTCGAAGATCGACGGTTCGAGATCAATCAGGGCGAACACTCGCTTGGAGGCTGCTTCCCCTCTCTGGAGCTGGTTCAGCAGCATCCCGAGGATGAACATCGGCATCGTCATGCGCGTGGAGATAAGCAAGAATGTTACGAACTGCCCAACTGTTATCTCTCCAGACTCCATGAGCCAGCCACCAGCCGAGACCAGCAGTCCAAACGAAATTCCTGCGACTACGTAGATGCCGGGGATGAAACGGTTGCGCAGATTGGCGGCATGAATCGCCTGATCCCGATAGTCGCCGCTCTCGCTCTCGACGCGAGAGCGCTCGAAATCGCCTGCGTTGTAGGCCTGCACTGTGACGATGCCAGCCAGCACGTTCTCGAGGATGGCGACTATTCCCCCTGTACTCTCGCGCTGCTTGCGATAGCGGCGTTGGACCCGTGTCGAGAACCAGACCACCATAGGGATGACAAGTATCAGGGGGATGCCTAGGATTAACGCCAGTGTTGATGACATCCAGAACATTATCCCGAACGCGGTGGTGAAGGTGATGATGATCCGGATAATCGAGGTCGAAGAGTCCGATACGATGTCTTCCAACTGCGCGACATCAGCGGACAGAACAGCCATCAGATTGCCTGTCTGACGGGTCTCAAAGTAAGACGCCTCCATCGCCATCAGACTGGTAGTGGCGTCCATCCGGATATCGTGTTGCACCTTGTATGCGGTAGACTGCCAGAGGTACTCGCTGATTCCTTGAAATATTGCGAGGAACGTGAACGAGACTAGGATCAGAAGGCCGAAGCCGATCTCCGGCGAGGGTACCCGACTGTAGTTGACCAGAGACTCAATTGCACCGCTGGTGTAGGTTCCACTCTGGTAGTAGTCGGCAGCCATCCCTATTGCAATGAATGGAATCAGGTCGAAGGCACGAGCGGCTGCATTGGCGCCGACTCCGCCGGCAGCACGTCTCCAATAGCGCTTGATATAGGGCACTATCCGCCATATCTTGCGACCGACGACCTGCTTCTCGTCGATGGTGTCGGAGGCGTCCTTGCTGATTGCTATGCCCGGAGCGGCGACATCGTCGTCTTGTGACACGTCCCTCCGTTAGGAGGGACGCGTTTGAATGCTTCACTTCGCTATTTTTGCTACCGAATCGGTTTAGTGGACGCCTCGATACGGCGACTCAGCGCGCCTGTAGTGAAGTCTGGTTATCACCTGAGGTTTCCAACCTCATATCCTGGGTTCAAATCCCGGCGGGCGCACCATCATACCCTCCTGCGCTCAGTTCATCTACCGGGCCTCTGTCGGGCGCCCGTGCAGACGAGACAGAAGTTCGGAATCGTGCTGATGCTCCTGTTCATGCCAATCAACGGGCCATTGTGGAGAATGGGGCTGTCGGAGCTGGGATACGAGGTCCCGCTGGGGGAATTCCAAGGGTTCGCGCTGACACTCCTGTTGTTCGTAATCGGAGCGGCGATGGTCATCACCCCAAAGCTCCGGTTGCCTACAGAGTAGAGTAGAGTTGAGTCGGCCAGTCGCTGTGGATGCTGCTCATCAGCCCACTCACCTCATCCTCGTCCCAGTCGGCTGCCAGCAGCGCAGCGCACAGTTGCTGCGTGCGCTTGGGCACGGTCTTCGGACCGAGCACCGCGCCCGGCCTGCGCGGGTCGTCGAGGAAGTCAGTTTCCATCCCCCATGGGGCGTTTGCATTGGCGGTGGTCTCGGTAAGGGTCTCCACGCTGCCTCTGCCTACGCTCACGGTGGCGGCGAGGCCGTGCGTGAAGTCGGTGCCGACATCGGCGGGCGCGTAGTGCCGAATCGCCCTGTCACGCGCAAGGCCCGCCTCGTCGCACAGTGCTGCGAGATTGCGACAGGTCTTCTCGCCGTTGTCCTCGACGTGCAGCTGAATCGAAGTACCGGCCCCGGCGGCCAGAGCCATGATCTCCCGGAGCATATCGTTGGCAGCGCTCCAGGTTTCATCCGAGACAGGGTAGTGCGGCCTTCCCACTTCTCCGAGGCAGACCGCGTCTCCTGCATCGATGTGATCGAGTGCGAGACCCACAGCCTCGAGGTGGAGCTCAGTCGCCCTCTCGAGGCCGAGCGGCTCGGTCTGGTGCTCCCAGGCGACGGGGTGTGGGCCGAGCACGACCCCGACTCCGATGCCGAATGCTGCCCTCGCCTCCTCGGCCATCTCGAGGGTCTCAGAGTAGGCTGCCCGGTAGCCGTCTAAGTCTGTAGGCAGGGCCGAAGAGAAACTTGGCTTGTGGACCAACATGATTCCAGTACCGCCAGCACCGACGAACTCTGCGACAGCGTCGAGGAACCTGTTGGAGCGGTCGAGGTGGATGTGCTGGTCTAGGATGGGGCCTGTCCAGCGCCCGTCCAGCAACATGGTCTCACGCTAGGACTCTCTCTTCGTTCAGAAGACCGGCCCAGTGACGCACCGCCATCTCGGCTATCTTCTTCGAGGACTGACCCAGTACGACGCCGTGACCGTTGTCGAACATCAGGAGTTGTGCGTTGTGTAGGGCGGCGTTGATCCTCAGGGCGCCTAGCCTACCATCGAGCTCGATGTCGGCGAACCTCTCGGCGGCGAGTTCCAACATCACCGCTCTGCCGATGGAGAATCTGATCAGCATCCCTCCCATCTCCATCGTCAGGTTCTCCTCTGACATCCCAAGGGTCAGCAGTAGTTCCTGCATAGCGATCCTTGCGACCTCGGCTCTTGCAATGCCATGCACGAGGACCGAGCCGTCGGGTTCGACGACGAAAGTGGCACGGGGCTGCTCGTGGCTGACCACAACATAGGGGCCGCTCACCGTCCCACCAGTCAGGGACACCGCATCGTGATGGTTGATCGGTGATGACGGTGTGAACCTGAAGGTCTGGGTCTCGATGTCGACCACTATTCTCCCGTCCACTAAAATTCCTCCTCCCTGCTCACCGGTTCTGCGTCCGGCCAGACCCTGACTGCTGCCTCCAAGGAGGGCAGCCAGGCTTGGTGGACCGGTACCAGCAGGGTGCAGTCAGATGCCTCCGCATCATCAACCCTGCTGTTCCTCAAATTTGCGAGGGCACCGCGCAAACGGGCTGCGAAGCGGCCGTTGCGCTCGGAAATCAGCCCGGCGGTAAGAGCTCCTTGCTCCTCTATCCACCAAGCCGCGCAAGATGCCGCAGCAGCGCCCAAATCGGGGTTTGCGCCCTTTGACCTCTCGACCATCGCTACGGCTGTGGTTCGGGTCTTGCGCCAACGTCGCGAGGTGGTCAGAGTGGAGAGGAGGTTGGTCACCCGCGACTGTTCGTCGGCGCTCCTCTCGAACCAGTCTGCCCAATCGGGATCATCCAACTCCGGCTCAATCGAGTAGATTGGTATGCCGCCCCTCGCGTTGTCAGCGTGGAGCAGTAGTCGGACCTGCTCCGGGTCGGGTATCTTTGGGCCGTCGACCTCGTACTCCTGCAGGTCCTTCATCAGTCGGCCGAGCACGGTGCCCGAGGCGATGGCCGCCTCGATGTGCACGCCCGGGCTCTCCCTGTCCTGCTCCTCGTCCTGCCTCCATCCGCTGAGGTCACTCAGACTGAACAGCAGCGCGAGCCCATCCCATGATTCCCTGTACCTCAGCGAGGGCGGCATGCGGACGCACGGCAGGTGCGGCCACAGCACTATGTGTCCACCATCAGGGTCATCGAGGACGGTCGAGTTCCAGCGCAGCTGAGGTACTTCCACGGTGCTGCGAGCGGCCACCCTCGATTGAAGACAACGGTCGAAGAACCGATTCGACGAAGATTGCTGAAATGTAGGATTGAAGGGGGGTGGGCTCTCGAGAGCGGATGAGAGAGATGTCTGAATCCCACTCCCTTGAGCCCGTCGTGCTGCTGAACGAGGTCTTTCCGGGGCACACCAACTCGATGAACACGCTGTATGGCGGCCGTCTGATGTCGATCATGGACACCGCTGCCGGCATGGTCTCAAGCAAGTTCGCACACAGCGAGTTCGTCACCGTCTCCGTAGACGCCCTCAAGTTCCGCAGGCCGGCCTACCAAGGCGACATCATCCGAACCACAGCCAGAGTAGTATGGACCTCACCACACACCGTTGGGGTCCATGTGGTATCATGCAGGCTATCACGCTCCGAGTGGGAGGGCGAGGAGATCTGTTCGGGTTTCTTCTTCATGGTGGCTGTCGACTCCGACATGCGACCGGCCGGAACCCCTCAGTTCACTCCTGAGAGCGATGAGGAGAAGAGACTCTGGAACAGGGCTCAAGCCGCTCGCGACGCTATGGGATGACCGCTCAGTGTTCTGATAATTCGATTAGGGATGTCTGGCCGCTCTCGGCTCGTGTGCGCGTAAGGGGCGCGCGCGAGCACTCAGCACCCCGAGCAGTTATAGCCAATCAGAGTCGCTGGAAGCGTCGGGATGTATTCAGTCGGGCTCGCGCCCGACCGAGACGAAGAGAAGTCGGAATTGTTCGGCAATCTGAGTCTGGTCGGGTCTGGAGGGAGGTTTGTTGCGGTTCTGACCAAGCGTCAGCTGACGCTTGAGAGATTTGATGGACATGGCATCCGACTCTCTCTGGGTTCAATCTCGAGAATGCGCCACATGAAGGTCCCGATGTTCCCTTCGGGAACCGTTCCCATCGGGTTGTTGGCAATCTACCTCGGTATGAACATCCTGATGCCGCCTTACGCCATGGTGGCGACGGCCGGAGGATCCCTAACGCTCCTCGGATACGTCCTATCCAGAACCTCGGTCCTAGCCATTGAGACAGAGGCTGGGGACAGGCACATCGTATCTGGCAGTGAGGGCATCCTGCTCAGACTGTGCCTGATGGTTGATAGGGTCCGCCACGGCAGTACCATCGACGAGGCCCGCAAGGGGCTTGAGCACATCGATGCGGAACTGCCGACCTATCCGGCTTTCAGAGACGCCGGGGGCGGACTGCCTGAGCCGAAGGGCCTGCTAGCCGCCCCCGAGAACGAACTGCTGATCGGAGCCGCTCCAGAATCGGAAGACGAGTCTCTGTTCACCGGCTTCGCTGCTCCTCCCTCTCCTGCTCCCTCGTCACCTGCGATAACTGAGGCAGAGTCTCCCTTCCCTTGGGAGGAAGAGGTTCCTGTAGAGTCGTTTCCAAGTTTCGAACCTGAACCCACTCAGGAGGATACCCGCTCAGCTTACGAGAGGGCTTGGGACCGAGATGAGACTCCGCAATGGTACGAGGAGAAACCGGTCGGCAGCCGGATAGACTCTGCACTTGGTGAGGCTGCTGTGGAAATGGACATGTTCGGCGAGGGCGGCATCTTTGGTGCTGAGCCCGCAACCAATTACTCACTCCCCACGACTCCCCCTCCCTCAAGTTCCGCAACACCGACAGCGGGCTACGCTCCCACTGAGAGCTACATCAACGCTGCAGGACCCTCTGCCCCCGAACGTAGACCAACCAGTTCGCAGATGATTAGGCGGGCGCAGGACAGATTCGGGATTTCCGGCCCCTACGCCGGGCAGGACCTGCCGGCCCCTACAGAAGCGGCCATACGTGACGAGTGCCGGCCCGGCGTCGTCAAGCAGGCACGTGCCAAACAAGCTCTGCTGACGAGCGGGGAGTCGCCCCTGCCAGCGCTCGATGCCTCGAGTCTTGAGGAGTTTCCGGGGTTGTCTAAGATCGCTAGCTCGATGAATTCGGGCAGAGTCAGGACCAGTAGGAGGAAGACGCCCAAGAGAAGGCCCAACTGGATTGGCGCTCTGCTGGGTTCGACAGTTCCCCCGGCTCGCAAAACGACTGACTCTTATGCTTCCGAGTACGGTGACGGTGACGGGGGGGAAGTGCACCCGGGCGCTAGGTTCCAGTCCTCGCAGCACATCCGTCTCCGTAGTGACCAGGACCATCAGGCCGATGTAGTTGGCAGAGCGACAGAGGCAAATGCACCCGGACCCCACTCGGCACAGGACGCATTGGACCAACTCGTGAACAGGGTCTCGAGCGGTAGCGAGGACAGTCCTCCCGAACTGCCTGAAAAGGAAGCAGGACTCAGGTTCTCGCAACTCAGGAGGACGTCGTCCAAGGGCGACCCGCATCCGCTCCCCGGAATCAAACGGCTAGAGTAATCACAGTCCGACCATTCTCCGGTACTTGTCCGCCCTAGCATGATACCTGCCCCTCTCGAGACCGTATAGGGCAGATGCCCCGAGTCCCTCGATGGTGAAGGACGCGGTCACAGTCGCGTGGACCAATGCGTTGCGCATGGTCTCTGTCTGGTTCAATGCGCCCTTCCTTCCAGCCACGTTAGCCAGCAGGGCGCCGGCGAACGAGTCTCCGGCTCCCGTGGGGTCGACCAGATCGTCAGTGGGATAAGCTGGCAGGGTGATCGTGCCACAAGGCAGGTAGGCCACAGAGCCGCTGCCGGCGCGCTTGATCACCAAGCTCCTAGGCCCGGGTCCGGCCTCCTGACCCCCATACAGCGCAGCGCCCGAGCGAATCGCCTCAACTGCGCGGTGGAGCACCTCCTCGCCGGCGAGCGAGCACACCTCCTCCTCGTTGAGTATGGCCATGTCCACCTTGCGCAGGGCTTCGGACAGCAACTCAAACTCGGTGTCTATCCAGAGCATGAACGAGTCGAGGGCAGTAATTACCGCACCCGGACACTGGTCAAGTACCGAGACTTGGGTGCGCGGGTGCGTGTTGGCGCAGAGCAGGACCTCGGGGGCTCGCCACGACGATGGCACCTCGGGTCTGAAATCCTCGAGCACGTTAACCTCGGTCAATAGGGTCTGTACTTCTTCCATGGAACCCTCGTAACGACCGGCCCAGCGGAATGTGCGCCCGTCCCTGCGGACCACTCCCGCTAGATTCAGTCCTGAGTCCTCAAGTATCTCCTGAGCCCCCTCTGGGAAGTCAGTGCCTACCGCACTGACCAGCCCTACGCGCGGTGGCTTGCGGGGTGTCAGCGGGAGGTGGAATGCCGAGGCCAGCCCGGCGTGGGTAGCGGCACCTCCGAGGAGATCTGAGCCGCTCGCCTCGGGGGTGTCGATGTCATCGAAACCGATGCTTCCTACAATCACCATTTCCACGCCATCACGCTCCGTCCAGCAGTCCCGGGTGCTCATCGAGGTACCCTATCGTGACTTCTCTATTGCGGAAGTCAATCTCGTTGAGAATCGCCCGGTGAAGGGGTATCAGGGTGTCGACCCCGATGATCAGCGTCTCTGCGAGAGCAGAATCCATCTTGGCTATGGCCTCGTTGCGGGTGGGTGCCCATACGATGACCTTGGCCAACAAGGAGTCGAAGGAGGGCGGCATATCATACCCCGTATGCGCATGCGTGTCCACGCGCACACCGGGACCGCCGGGCCAGTGGCACTCCCAGATGCGCCCCGGTGAAGGCTCGAGAGTGAACGGGTTCTCCGCGTTTATCCTAGTCTGGATGGCATGGCCGGAGATGCTGACCTCGTCCTGCGTGATGGGCAAGGACTCCCCGGCCGCAATTCTGATACCAAGAGAAACCAAGTCGACACCGGCGATCATCTCTGTGACCGTGTGCTCGACCTGTACCCTAGGATTCACCTCGAGGAAGTAGAACTCTCCGTCGGTGTCTCGTAGGAACTCAAAGGTGGCTAACCCCTTGTAGCCCACCGCCTCTGCACCGGCTACCACCCTAGCACCAAGCTCCTCACGTACTTCTTCAGACAGCCAAGGACCCTCCTCGATGATCTTCTGATGCCTCCTCTGGATGGAACAGAACCTCTCGCCGAAGTGAATGGCCTTGGAACCGTCGCCGAGCACTTGGAATTCGATGTGCTGGGCCCCTTCGATGTATTTCTCCACGAACACTCTATCGTCCCCGAAAGCCGACAGTGCGCGACCTTGGCACAGCCTCAGAGCAGTTTCGAAGTCATCCGCCGATTCTACTATCTGCATGCCAATCCCACCGCCGCCAGCTGCCGCCTTGATCATCACTGGATAGCCGATGTCCTCGGCCATAGCCCGTGCGTCCTTCTCGTTCGATATCGACTTGCCAGAGCCCCGGGCAACGGGCAGGCCCGCTCTCACCATGGCGTCTCTGGCAGAGAGTTTGTCGCCCAGTAGTCTGAGGACCTCGGCGCTTGGTCCGATGAAGGCTATGCCCTCCTCGGCCAGCCTCTCAGCCAGAGCCGGATTCTCAGCTAGGAATCCGTATCCCGGATGCACTGCATCTGCTCCGACATCCTTGGCTGCGGAGACAACGGCTTCGATGTCGAGGTAGGAGGCCAGTGGGTCATCGCGCGCGATGAACACTCCCTCGTCGGCCAGCCGGACCGGGAGAGTCAGCCTGTCGTCGCGCCCGTGAGTGACCACGGCCTCGACACCCAGCGAGCGCAGCGAGCGGAGTATCCGAAGCGCGATTTCGCCGCGATTGGCGATGAGCACCCGGCGGAACATGGTGAACCGCTCCTAGCGCACGCCGTATGAGCAATGCGGAGCAGGGGCGATCAGTAGACGTCCCTGAGGTAGCGCTTCTCGGTCTTCATCAGGCCGGTCTCTACGAATTCCTTGGCCTCTTCTTCCGACATACCACCGAACTCCGAGCAGATTTCGATGAGGGTGGTGTGGACGTCTTTGGCCATGTAGTTCTTGTCGCCGCAGACATAGAAGTACCCGCCACCGTCAATCCAGTTCCAAATCTGCTCGCCATTCTGCTTCATCAGGTGCTGAACGTAGACCTTCTCCGGGCCCGCGCGCGACCAGGCCAAGTCGTGGCGATCGATGAGGCCGCTGTTCCTCCATGCCTCCATCTCCTCACGATACAGGTACTCGCCCTCCTCGGTCCAGTCGCCGAAGAACAACCAGTTGCGCCCGCTCCCGCCGTCGATCTCACGCTGCTGCAGGAAGGCCCTGAACGGCGCTATTCCCGTTCCCGGGCCTACCATGATAACGTCGGTCGAGCCATCCTCGGGCAGGACGAACGACCGAGTCGGAGACATGAATACGCCAATCTCGGTATCGTCGACCTCGCAGCGCTCCGCCATGAATCCGGTGCATAGCCCGGTCCGGTCGCGGTCGTGGTGGTTGTAGCGGACGATGGCGACAGTGAGATGCACTGTGCCCGGCTCGAAGTCGGGGCTGCTTGCAATCGAGTAGAGTCTCGGCTTGAGTCGGCCCATGCCATCGACCAGTTGCTGGGGAGTGAAGCCGATGTGTCCGAAGTCGCCGAGACCGTCTATGTAGTCACGCGACCAGATGTAGTTCTCCATCGCCTTTGCGTCCCCGGTCAGATCGGCCCAGAGTGTCTCGGCGGGGTCGCTGGCTGAGCCAATCTCGAGATAGCCCTCGGGAACGTCGTCCTCGACTCCGCTCCCCTGCCAGTCCATCACCACCGAGCCGTCTTGGGACGAGGTTCGCTGCCGATGGACGATTCTGATCTCGATGCTTCCTGATCCTGACGACAGCCTCGGCCCGAGACCCTCGATCCACTTCTTCGATATCCTGTGGACCTCGTAGCGGTCGGTGAGCGCCTCTCGCAGGCTGCAAGCCCCCAGATGGGTCTCGACCTCCTCCTCTCCGGAGAAGCCGCAGATGGTCAGAATTCCTTCCACCAGTTCAGGCGGGCAACGGGGAATCACCCCGAGAGCATCGCCAGCCTTGTACTGCAGGCCGGAGTCACCGAGATCGAACACGATGTGCCGGGTCTCCTTACGCGATCCCTCGCCATTGAGAACGAAGTTCTCATTCAGATTGGAGGAATATGGATTCTTCGCGCTCCAATCCGACATGACGAGTCTCCCGATTGCTCGCTCCCCGCGAAACACGACCCGTTTATGAAGAAATGCTGAACGGGTACTGCGAGCGCTGAGAAGGCAAGGCGATGAGGTCAAGTCATGATGCCCTCATCGCGGCTCGTGGCGCGCATCGACTTCCTCGGCACAGGGAATGCCTTCTCGCCTCCCGGCAGGATGCACGCGCTGGCACTGCTCGATGGCAGCGTGATGGTAGACGCGCCACCTACAGCGCTGGCCCAACTGCGGCGGGCCGGGGTCTCTCCCGCTGAACTCAATCACCTCCTAATCACCCACTGGCACGCCGACCACACCTTCGGCTTCCCGTTTATCCTACTCGAGCGGAAGTACATCTCGGACCCCGGTTCGGAGAGGACCCTGAGGGTCCATCTCAGACCGGGCGGCAGAGAGCTCCTCGGCCACTTGTGCAGAACGGGCTTCCCGGGAAGCCTCGATGATGCGCTTGAAAGTGGAGTCGACTGGTCGGAGTCGGAGTCGGGTGAACTGACAGGAACCGACTGGCGCTTTGAGAGGTTTCCCGTGAGCCATACACCGGAGACCGACCCGCACGGCTACGAGTTCGTTCACACGAGTGGATTCAGGCTCCTCCACTGTGGGGACTCCGGTCCGTGCGAGGGCATCGAACAGCGGGCCTCGGATGCCGATGCCGTGCTGCTCGAGATGGGTATCCCCGACTTCGTAGACAGCCCCAATCACCACACCCCCTCGGAAGCGATTGCATTCGCCCAGAGGCATCCTCACGCGCTGGTCCTAGTTACTCACAACTTCGCCAGCGCTACCGGAGTCGAAGCGGGTTTCAGGATGCCCGAACTACCCGATTCGATCATCCAACTCGAAGACGGCGACTACTTGGAAATTGGCAATGACGGCGAACTGTCACTGCAAAGAAATTCATGAATAATTTATCTTGTTTTATATTGGCGTGCCTAGGGTCCCTTGGGCCACACACGGATAAGGCGTCGAATGATGGTGTCGCTAAGGTCCCGACAGGCTCAATCAAAGGGCAGGGGGACAGGAGAGATAGAGGTACGTGGAAGAATGGGTTCGGTGCAGGAAAAACACTGCGTGTCAAGTGTAATAAACGACTGACTGTGTACAACTAAACTAGTTCGACAACGATTGTTTCGGAGTGATGAATCCAAGGTGCAGGAGGATGGTTAATTCAAGCGAGTCCGCGAACTTCTCGGACAGTCTTATTACCTCCGTCACACTCGCTCAGAATCCGCGTTGGCCGACACCTACTCAACCCGAGTAAGAGGGGAGGCAGGATACGTGACTAGGCCCTGGGTGAAAGAAAATGGAAGGAAACATTTTCGAAAAGATTCTCGGTCAAGACAGTCTCTTCGTCGACAGGCGTGCGTTCGACCACGCCTTCGAGCCTTCCACCCTGCCCCACAGGGATCACGAGGTCGAGTCGTTGGTACGCAATCTGGTCGATGCCCTGAACGGTCACATCCCATCTAACATGCTGCTCTACGGAGTACCCGGATCAGGCAAGACCGTGGTCACGAGATTCGTCTTGGGGCAGCTCCTAGATAAGGGCAAGGAGATGGGACAGAGCGTCGAAACCTACGAGATAAACTGCCGCGTCGTGGACACCAAGTACCGCGTCGTTCAGACCATCGCCACCCAGCTCGCTCGACGCGGGGACACCCCGATCCCATTCACCGGCTGGCCGACCGACAGGGTCCTCGATGCCCTAATCGAGAGGATGGATCGAGCGGGTGGGGTGCACCTTCTCGTACTCGATGAGATTGACAATCTAGTGGCCAGAGCCGGCGACGGATTGCTGTACAACCTGACCAGCCTCAACACCTCTCTGCAGAACGCCCGCTGCTGTCTCATCGGAATCAGCAACGATCTGCACTTCACCCAACAACTTGACCCACGGGTCAGCTCTAGACTGAGTCAAGAGGACGTCGTCTTCCACCCCTACGGGGCTCCAGAAATCCAAGACATCCTTACTGAGCGCGTGAGCACCGGTCTGCGCGAGGGAGTCCTCGATCCGGGTGTTCTCGAGCTGTGCTCGGCGCTGGCCGCACAGGAGCACGGAGACGCGCGAAGGGCGCTTGACCTGTTGCGCATCTCGGTGCAGAAGGCGGAGCAGAGGTCTCAGACGACCGTAGACCCTAGGCACGTCAGGCTGGCACAGAGCCAGTTGGAGTACGACCAGGTTACCCCTGTGCTGAAGACCCTGCCTCTGCACCAGAAGCTACTGCTCTTCTCAATCAGGATGAACGAGGATAACGGGCTGAGGAACATCTCCACTGGGGAGACTTACCGTACCTATACCGAAGCGTGCATGAAGATTAGCGTCGAGCCGCTCACCCCTAGGAGGATTTCTTCGCTGCTCAACGAGCTCGACACGCTAGGACTGATCATGGCCAGAAACGTCAGCAAGGGCCGTGGCGGCAGAAGTAAGCAAGTCAACTCAGCCATACCCAAGGCGGTGGACGCCATTACTACAATGAGCGAGAGTGAGCCCCTGATTGCCGAGGCCGCGCTGGGCAGATACAACCTGCAGAGTCAACTCTGAGTGGCTGCTCTGCCCTCAGACAAGCGTTAAACCGAAGGGCAAGGTCGCCGGCTCGATGTCCATGCAGGAATCGGAGTGGGGCAGTGCCCTGACCAGCCCCAGCAGCACTGCGTCCAGCGCTGCCATCCTGCTCGGCGCCTGGGTGCTGTTCCTGACAGCAGTGAATCTCTTCTCCGGGGCCTACTCCTCCGGATTCAAGGTGCTGTGGATCGGATTCATCGCCGGTGATAGCGCCGCTTCAAACATCGTCCATGACGGGTTTGAGGTGGTAGCAGATGACATTGTCTTCGGACTGGTGGGTGTAGTTCTCCTAGGCCTCGGTGCCAGAGGAATGGGCAAGGCCGTCGAGGGTGGCTTCTCGGCATGGGTCAGTGGCATCCCCAGAGGGGCGATTGCCTCCAGCCTGTTCTCACCTGACGGAGGCATCAACCGTACCATAGCAAGCTGGCTCATCGCCCTCGGTGTTGGATTCTACCTGTACTGGAGCAGCATGAACACGACCTGGGTCGATCCCGGGGTGTACGCTGTGATGATTGTAATGGTGAGTTTCGGCTTCGCCATCCACACGATGGCTGATGCCGAGTCCTGATTACTCGGCGGGAACGAATTTGCTCAACAGTCTGCGGCAGCGCTGCTTGGCGTCCTCTCCGCACCTTCTGACTACGACCCCTTTGCCCGGTTGGCCATATAGTACAACAGCACCCAAGGGAGCCAGTGGGTGTAAGATAAGAGGGGCGAGATCCTCCTCGCCTTCGACCTGAATCAGGTGGGTAATTCTCTCTTCCTTCCATGAGTCCATCGCCCGCTCGCAGGCCTCCAACAGCGAAGGCGTCAGTAAGCCAGCAGGGCTGGAGCAACGCAGAGTCCTGTCGTAGAGAGATGGGTCGATTCCGTCTGCGCCCTCCCAGGGCTCCCTCTTGGTGAGTCCATCGATGAGGGCGATGTCGGCTGGCCGCTCGAGATCCTGCAGTGTGCGGACTGTCACATCGCCAACAGCGATGACTGGCCCCAACTCCAATTCGACATGAGCGAGGACTTCAGACATCGCAACAGAGGGATTGCCCTCCGGACCCGGGAACAACTGGCCGAAGGGTTCCTTGAGCTCTGCTTCGACCTGAGGTGTCAGGACCACCCTGCTCGCCTTGATTGAGTCTGGAATCCATGGTTGTCCGTCTCGGTCAATCTCGCCTGCTCTGATTCTAGAACTGGAAATCGGCTCGCCGTCCCATGCGAGGACGTGTTCTGCGCTGATGATGTGGAGTGGTGGCAGACCGCTGCGCTCCCTCAGACGGTTAATCTCCTCGCACTCGGCGCGGGTCTCGTCAGTGCAGATGATTGCTGTAGCATCGACATGCGCCGGTGCTGGTCCGTGATTGTCCTCGAGCACATTGAAGCTTACTCTACCCGCGTCGCCCCCCAGCGCCTCCTTCATCTCCTGAGCCCTTGTATCCCATGAATTCACCCGCGGGTCCTTCGAGTGAGCAAGGCAATCTGCGGTGAGCCAGGCCTCAATGAAGGAGCACTCGGACAAACCGGCTTCCATCAGCGATAGGTGCCCGGCATGGAAGCGGTCAAAGGTGCCGCCGATTAGGCCGACGTCATGCATCAGATTCCCGCCTTTTTTGGATAAATGGAGTGTGTGCCCCGGGGCGTAACGGCGATCCTTCACAGCAAAGCTCGGGCGCCTGACCCACCCCGGGACGTCTGTCGAACTGTGGGGTAGTCCCTTGAGTCATTCCTTCCGGTCATCCGGAGACCTAACACAATCCGGCCACTTGATTTGCTCCAGTGATCATTCCGTTGCAGCTGGTCACACTGGTCTTCGGCAAGTGGTGACCCGAACTTGGTACCGTGATTCATCCTATTCCTCCAGCGGGGGGCTTCGTCGCCACGGTGTTGCAGCTCGGGCAAACATCGGCCATTGGGGGTGGTCAAGAACCCCTCGGTCAGAAATTAACTGGCTTTTAACCCGAAATCGAGGTCGCTGGGACGATTCCCGGATGGTATCCCGAACTCCTCAGGAGCAATCTCTGGGCGATGTGAGCATCGCCGCCCATAACCTCGGCTGTGGAGAACTCCGGCCATTTCTCAAGCGGCTGGGCTAGCCAGCCTGAGAGAGGGTGGGTCCTTCCCGGGGCAGGGGGCCTGCCCTCATTCACCGCGTCGAGGGCATCCAGCAGATCAAGCAGTGGTTCGGCGCTATCAGGCAGTCCCTGACGCTCCCGTTTGCCCCTCAACCTTCTGGAGAGTCTCGAGTGCAACTCGGAATCGCATCCGGGATGCCCATAGGAGCGTAGTCCGGGTGCTTCGCAGAGATCACCTATCGGACGCAGTACCGCCGCGCACCAAGGGACGGCATTGGCGATAGCCCAATCTGTAGTATCATCATCCTCCATCAGTCCGGAGAGAATCTCAGCGGAGATTGGCGCCCACCAACCAGGAGGCAGGTCCAGTATCCCCCTCAATTCATCGAGGCCTGGCTTTGAGCCATCCAGCATCCTGTCAGCCAGACTTGCCCATGTGTGCAAGTCATGGCCAGAGGAAGATTTCCTTCCCTTGCTCCGTATTCCCTCGAGTATCGGCCTGAAGTTGGTTTCGTCGCTGCGTCCCGGAGAGTAAAGCCACGCGACTCCCTGTAGAGCGGGCATCGAATCGCTCGGGGGCTCGGAGAGCCATGCCTCTAGTGCCCAACGGAGCAAGTCCGAGTGCATGTGCTCCGGCAGCCAAGGGGCGTTCGACAGCAGTTGGGCTGCGACCCAAGCGGCTCCGCGTGTCGCCTGTTTGGGGTCCGTCGCCGGCCTCGTCCTCAGTGCCGCATCGGGATCCTGTCTTAGCCTGCTGGTGATCTTCCTAGAGAATTTGACCAGAACTGAGTCGGGTGCCTCATCTGCGACTTCTGACAGTCTCTCCAGTGGGAGGTCGTCCAGATCCATGAGTACGAGCCATTCCGGACTGAGTCGATTTCTGAGTCGCTGCCAGCGTGGCCATCTAGTTCCTGCGGGAGAGGCTATCCAAGCCGCAATAGGGTATCTGGCCTCCATCTGGTTGGCCCACTCCTCGTTGCCTGCAGGATGCTGGACTACTGCCGAATTGATGACTGAGAGGTGGCCTTCGTCAATCTTCCCGACCAACTCGATGTCAATGCCTAGGGACTCCCACTCAGGTCCGACGGTTTCCTCGAGATCTGAAGCCGCTGAGATCTGTATGGGGTCGACCAGTCGCATTGGCAGTACCCTCCCTCCCCTAGTTGTCAGACGCAGCCAAGGCAACGGCCTCAGAGGGTCGGCGTCCAGCCTGTCGAAGCCGGTGAAGGCTGCTGCCTCGCCCTCGAGGAGAGCCAGTCTGAGATTGGAGTGGGCTGCAATCGAAGAGATCAGGTCCTCAGGCATATCAGCTCCGATTTCGACAGTCAGGGGACGTTTGCCGTCGTCATTCACCGCCCATCTCATCAAGGCCTCGACAGCGGTGCCGCCCAGCCCCCTGAGGTCGAGGATTCTGATGGAATCGCCTTCCTCAGTGAATACCGACTCACCCCAGTGTTGCCTGAATCTTCTCCAAGTGGAATCCTCGGTCCTTACTTTCCTCGCCTTGCTGACCCTGTCCTTCAGGGCCCCGAGCCTACGTCTCCTCTCCGCATCGCTCAGACGGGGGTGAGCCCTCTCGATCCAAGAATCGAGGGCTGCCAGAGGGTACGGGTCGCCCTCAGTGTCCAGCCCACCGAGGTCCGCGATGACCAGAGAGTTGTTCCTCGCCGTCCTGAGTAGCATGGAGCGAGGAAGTCTGTCCTCCATCACAGCAACCACCGGCTCCTTTGGCCTAATCTCCGGTGACATCTCGTGGCACGCACCGAGGACCCATTGCCCCCTGTGGTAGCCGCTCTCAGGCAACGGGGGGGCGGGCCGGAAGCCCGGAGTACCGAACCACTGCCCCGGCGCTATGGCAATCGGTCGTTCGGCGTCGAGTAACCGCGCACGGATTATCCCAACGACAGTGCGCTGTCCGGAGTAGGCCGCGATGTTCTCCGGATTGGAGAGAGGAGGGGGGCTTGCCTTGGGTTCCATCGACGAGAGGTCGAACCACCTAGGATCCCTCTCCCTGAGTACCGCCCAGCTCCAAGGAACCCCATCACTTCCGGTGGACCCGGAATCGCCCGGAATCGCGATGGGGGGGCGTTCCGGAATCAGCAGCAATGGGGAGTCGCAAGGTTCCATTACTCCAAGCAGGAGGTTTGGACCATCACGGGACAGCAGGCAGCACATGCTGGAGTCTTCGGGTAGAGGGGAGGCCTCGGATGCCCTTGCCCACTCGTCCGCCCTGATTGACTCCCAGCCCAATTCGGTCAGGTGGATTCTAGCACCGCGGCTTCCAGCGGATAGGTCACTGGAGACCAGCCCATCGTTTCTGAGTCGTTTTATCTCGGCTGAAGCGTGCGGGACCCTGACCTCGACATCCCTAGCCAGCACGCTGACAGTGGCACCGCCCTCGGTTAGCCGATCTAGGAGCCTCCTGCGGTGCTTGCTCCTGATTTTCCATGCACTGTCCGAATAATCGGGTTTCTGGGGCCCGGGGTCTTCATTTGACACCACTCGCCACCTCTCAATACAACTAACTAATGTTGATGTATTAAATTGTGTTGTTTCGTTACAATTGATTACATATTTCCTATAGAGAATATATCAGTTTCATTTCCACACTTGGTTCAAACCTGAAAACACCCTGATTTCTAGCAACTATGTGTAACGAAAAGGTGTGATTTCGTGCAGAACGGTTATATCAGCGCCCGCCATCCTATGCGCATCGGGCCGACTGCCGGGTCCGAGAGTATGCTTGAGGAAGACCGATGGAAGCGGACAAAATCCGACTTGTGATTCGTAAATACCTCTCTGAGCAGCCGCGGAACAGTGCTGAGATCGCGGCTTGGCTGAGTAGTCAGGAATACCTTCCTGGAAGTTTGGATGTAACAGCTTTGATGGAGTCAGACGCAACCATCGTCCGCATCGGCACGGTTCGCAAGAGCGGAATGACCGGCAGCACACCCCCCCTCTCGGAATGGGCAACCGAGGAGTGGGTCCAGCACCACGAGCGTGCTAAGCCCGACAACAAATAGGAGAGAGTGAAATGAGGACAACCAGACTGCGACAGAAAATTAAGAAATTCCTAGATGAAAAAGGAGAAGCCAACACGACTCAGATACTTGAGCACGTAAACGAAACCATGCGTCACGGCACCACCCCCCAACAGCTGGGAAATGTACTGTCCAAGGACAAGGACATCATGAAGGTCGCAACGACGAAGCGGGGCGGTGCTCTCTCCGGGCGCTACGAAATATGCGTCTGGCAACTTAGACCTGGGGCCTTGGACGATAACTGATCAGGCCTCTAAGTCGAGGCTCCAGTCGCCGCTTCGGGCTAGGCTGTTCATTTTAGCGCGGTGAGCGAACATCCGCTGGCTGGCGGCTGCGGACTCGTCACCTCCCTCAGCCCAAGTCCTGAGGGCGTGAGCCTGCAGAGCCCTGCCGTAGGAGTAGGATAGTTGCCAGGGGTGCTCGGCGTCCATCTGGTTCATCAGATTGAGATGGGCAGTCGCATCTTCGTCCGATTGACCCCCAGACAGGAAGACTATGCCCGGCAGGTCGTGCGGGACGTGATTGGTCAAGCAGTCCACGGTCATCCTAGCTACTTCCTCCCTCGAAATCTGGTCTGGGCAGTCATTGCCTGCGATGATCATATTGGGTTTGAGCAGTGCTCCCGGGATGTGGATGCCCTGCTCAGCGCAGGCGGCAAAGGTCGCATCGAGTGTCTCGGCTGTGACGTCGTAGCAGCGCTGCGCGTCATGCGAGCCATCCATCAGGACCTCTGGTTCGATGATTGGAACCAGTCCCTGCTCCTGACAGATTGCCGCGTAGCGAGCCAGTGCGTGCGCGTTCGTAGAAATGCAGGCAGCACTCGGCATCCCTTCTGCGATACGGATGACAGCTCGCCACTTTGCGAAGCGCGCGCCCAACGCGAAGTACTCTGCGCAGCGCTCCCTGAGCCCGTCGAGTCCCTCTGTAATCTTCTCACCAGAGTGATGGGCGAGGCCCTTGGCCCCGGTGTCGACCTTGATTCCTGGATGGATGCCCCTAGAACTCAGTGCCTCGGCGACCGGGGAGCCGTCGTCCATGCTCTGTCTGATTGTCTCATCGAACAGAATGACCCCCCCGACAGCTGACTCGTATCCTGCTGTCTCGAGCAGGTTTGCACGGTACGAGCGTCGGGACTCCGATGAGGGTTCGACACCTACTGCAGCCAACCGGTTCGACATCGTCCCATTGCTCTCGTCAGCGGCGAGTATCCCCTTGCCCGGAGCCACCAGCTCGCTTGCGGTCCTCTCGAGGAGCTCCGTGTCCATCTGATTGCCTCGTCAGCACGTGTAGGCTGTACAAGAAGAACTCATCGCACCGAGGACACATAGTAGTGCTCGCCGGATTTCACGTCAATCACTTCTGAGTGAACTGAGTGCCTTCCGTCACCGGTATCCTCGACGCCGCGGGTCCGTCCAGGGCAGACTCCGGAACCGACGAAGACCGAATCGTCCGACGAGCACAACTCGTCGCGACTCCAGATCCTGTCCACATCGCCCTCGATCATCCTCTCAGCGCGCTCGCGATGGCCCTCGTTCTTGAACACGAGTCGCCCCTCAAAGGGAGCCTTCAGCCCCCTGAGTGCGGTCGCCGTGATTACTCCCTCAGGTGCCGCCCCTATCCCCATCAGCATGTCGATGTCCGAATCGGGGTCGGAGGCGTTCAGAGCCGCGGCAATGTCGCCGTCGCCGATGAGGACGATGTCCACGTCGTGCTGTTTCAGATCGCGTATCAGCTGCTCGTGGCGCGGCCTGTCCATAACCACCACTCGGAGCTGTGACGAGGCTTTGTCGAGAGCGGAGCAGGCGGCCTCGACGTTGTACGAGGTGTCGGCCTCGAGACTGACCTCGCCTGCGAGAGCGGCCGGACCGGCTATCTTGTCCATGTAGCAGTCAGGAGCATGGAGCAGGCTGCCACGAGGGGCTGCCGCTAGCACTGCCATAGCGTTCGGCAAATCGAGGGCGACGTGATTGGTGCACTCCAGAGGGTCGACGGCTATGTCGATCGCCGGTGCTCCGGCGACGCCTTGCATCGAGCCCAGGGGTTCACCGATCCAAAGCATCGGCGCGTCGTCGCGCTCGCCCTCGCCAATCGCCACACGCCCGTCAAAGGGAACGCTGTCGAAGACGGTGCGCATGGCCTCGACGGCTGCTCCGTCTGCTGCCTTGCGATCCCCCAGTCCCCTCCAAGCCGAGGCTGCTACCGCAGCGGCCTCAGTGGCCTGCAAGAAGTGCTCGGCGAGGTCGATGGTCGGCATGCTTCTCCGAATGAGCCTCGGCATTCAATCATGCGGGTCGCCCTTGCTCTTACGCAGGACCCGCACTCCTTCTATCCTAGAAGTCGGATACTGGCCCTCGGAGTCCTTCTCAATCGACTTGAGCATGTCCCAGGCGCACAGTAGTCCTGCGTTGACTCCACATAGTGCCTCCATCTCCACACCGGTGGTCCAGTGCGTGCGCACGGAGACCGTGCAACGCAGACCGTTCTCCTCTACCCTCCAATCGACCGTGCAACCCTCGATGGGAATGGGATGACAGTGGGGCAGGGTGCGAGGAGTCTCCTTCACCGCCTGTATGGCGGCGATTGTCGAAGCCTCTCTAACATCGCCCTTAGGGGAGCGGCCGTTGGCCACCACGTCGATGCCTCCCTCGGAGAGCACAAGCAGGCCAGTGGCCACCGCCTCGCGGGCGACGACGGGCTTAGAACCCACATCGATTATCCCGGTCCACGACTCCTCGTCCAATCAATCACCTCTCGCGCCTGTGGGCTCGCGAGTTCATCATCACTATTCAGCAAACCGGCCTATCGGCGGAGTCGTAGTTGTGGTGAGTTCGCGGATAACATCTGAAATAGTCGGCGGCAATGGGGTGGCGTGGCCGAGGCGTTTCGAAACAAGGCGACTCCGGGCGCTGTTCCCGAACTGGAATCGGGTATAACCCATGACAGGCCTATCACTGACGGTGTGAAACTGCAGGTCATTGACGAGCTCTGCGTCGGTTGCTCATACTGCCTGATGGCCTGCAAGGATGATGCCCTCATCGTCGAGGGGTTGTGCGAGGTCATTGACGAGAACTGTACCGACTGCCTGAGGTGCCTCCTGTGGTGTCCGACAGGAGCCTTGGTGTACTCCTGAGGTGGCAGGATGAGCGAGCGTCCGAAGGCAGTGGTCATAGGTGCCGGGGTAGGCGGGCTGGCATCGGCCGCGAGCCTTGCACAGACACAGAAGTACGAGGTCGCAGTCTACGAGAGGATGTCGTTCGCCGGTGGCAGGTTCACCCAGCACGACCACGACGGTTTCCAGATTCCAACCGGCGCGGTCCACATGATCCCACACGGCAAGAAGGGGCCGTTCGCCAAACTGATGCTTGGCAAGCGGGACAGTGGCGGGCTCGGGCTGGGTCGGCACGGGGTGGAGTTCCTGCCGACCACCAAGTTCGCCTGCCAGATCAAGGACGGTAAGCTGCAACGGGCCAACTCGGTCTACGGAGTCTTACCGTGGTTCTCGCTCAAAGACACGCTGAACCTGCCGCGGCTGCTGATGAAGCCCGCCAAACGGCCATGGGGCAACGAGACCGAGGACGGTAGGACTTGGATGTCGAGGTACTTCTCCAGTGACTTCATCGACTTTGTCGATGCATTCGCCAACTTCGCCATCAGTCTAAGGTTCGAGCAGATGCCTGCTTCGACCGTCGTTAGGATGCTTCAGAACTCATTCTGGAGCGACCGCCCCCACGTCCCCAAGGGCGGGTGCAAGGGAGTCATCGACGGGCTGCGAAGCGACCTGCGAGAAAACGGGGCCCGCGTCAAGCTGTCCCACGAGGTCACCGAGATCCTGCCCGGAGATGCGGAGGAGTCGACCAAGGACAACCGCTTCTGCATCGGCATCAGGCGGCGCGGTCGGGATGAGGGGGTTTGGGTCGGTGCCGATGCGATTATCCACAACGGTGGCCATCCGAATCTGCTCAAGGCGCTCTCGGACGACTTCGAGGTAGCGGCGGGGGTCAGGCAGCAAATCCGTGACACTCAGGCGGTCGGAGGCATTGGCTTCGTGTTCGCGCTCGACGACGAGATTCCCCACCGTGGCAGCGGGGTGACCATGCTGCCGGGCTTGGACAGGGTCGGAGGGTACGTTATCCCTACCTTCTCGGATCCGAGCCTCGCTCCTGAGGGCCAGCACATGATGATCACACACCAGTACGTGCCGGATCCAAGTGTTAAGTCAGAGATAACGAAGGGGCGTGAGGACCTCTACGAAGCCATCCCGTGGCTCGCCGACCACGGTGAGGAACTGTGTGTCCACACCTACCATAGGAACTGGCCGTGCAACCGCGCCCCGCAGGGCGCCGAGTTGCCCTCAGACGTCGGCATAGAGGGGGTTCGTCTCGTTGGCGACGGGGTCAAGGGTCACGGCTGGATGATGGTCGAGGGGATAGCATCGAGTGTGCCTAGTGCGGTGGCCAGCGTCAGTGGTGCAATGGACGCGATGTGATCAGCCGAGACCGGCCTTCCAGATCTCGCCGTCGGCCCGGATCTCCTTCTTCCACAGCGGGGCCTGCCGCTTCAGTTCGTCAATCAGCCAGCTGCAGGCCTCGAAACCCTCAGCCCGATGGGCTGAGCCAACATGGATGCACACGATGGGCTCACCCGCCTCGACCAAGCCGGTGCGGTGGGCCAGCACCACCGAACTCACCCCGAACTGGACCAGAGTCTGCTCGGCGAGTTCGTTCAGTACTCCGGGGAGTTTTCCTTCCCAGGCGTCGAACTCGAGTCGCTCGACAGTCACCCCGTCGTCCTCTCCGCGCGTCAAACCCACGAAGCTGACCACACTGCCGCAGCCATCCGCATCGAGCATCTCGCGCAATCCCTCAGGGTCGAGTCGCTCGGGCTCGATGAGCACCCGTACGCTAGTCATACAGTGCCATCCGGGTGCTGCGCTTGAACGCGACGGAGGCGACCCAACCGTTCAAGCGGTAGGCCTGAAGTCGCGGAGCCGTGAGCAGCGAGTCAGTCCACATCCTCGGAGCAGGCCTCTCGGGTCTCGCCGCGGCCGCCTATCTGGCGAACGCGGGCCGGGAGGTTCATGTCCACGAAATCCGCTCAGATAGTGGGGCTCGCTTCGATGGTGACTTCCAAGGCATAGAGAACTGGACCAGTGGCTCTGACTTCTTCGATGAAATGCGAGAGTGGGGCTTAGACCCAGATGAGTTCAAATCCGATGCTTTCGATGTAATCGACCTAGTCCATCCAGACGACGAGATAACTCAACCACGAACCTCAGGAGTTGCTTTCCGAGTAGTAGAGCGTGGGACTGCCGAGCACTGCATCGACCAGGGCTTCAAGCGGATGGCGCTCGATGCGGGGGCAGAGATCCATTACGACACCCGCAGGGAACCCGGGGACTGCCAAATCGTCGCTGCGGGTCCGAAGGAGTCCAGCGCGGTGGCCTTTGGAGAGATCTTCCACACCAGTCACCCCAATCATGTCACCTTCCAACTGAATGACAAGCTGGCGCCGGGGGCCTACTCCTACCTCATCATCATCGATGGCATAGGTCTGATCTGTACCTGTCTGTGGCGGCAGCAGAAGAAGACTTCGCGCTACCTCAACGAGACCATAGCATGGTACGAGCAGCACTACGACCTGAATCGCAGACCTATCAAGAGGGTTGGTGGCAAAGGCGACTTCTCGCTGCCGGACAAATACGTCCACGAGGGCCGCTACTATGTGGGCGAGGCGGGTGGTCTGCAGGACTTCATGTGGGGTTTCGGCATGAGGTACGCGGTCACCAGTGGTGTACTGGCAGCCAGAGCAGTTCTCGGTGAGTGCGACTATGAGAGTGAGGTGCGCAGGCGCCTCGTTCCACTGGTCAGGGCCAGTGCCATCAACCGCTTCATGATGAACAGGGTTGGTAATCGCGGATTCAAAATGGTTGCCAATCACTGGATGCGAGATCAGCGCAGGAAGGGGGACGGTCTCGCGTTCATGCGCTGGATGTACAAGCCGGGACTAATTCGGAGAATGCTGTGGCCAATGGTCAGGCTCGGCATGCTCAGGCGCAAACAACTCGCAGACGGGAGAATGGTTAGTCGAATGCCATTCAGGAAGGCTCTTTCTAGGGACATCTGGGAGCCGAGCGAGAGAGGCGAAGAGATTGCAGAACAGTGGAGGCTCATTCACAAGGGCGGAGGAAAGACCTCCTTCAACGAGAGTGACGCCTAAAGGCGTCCATCCTGCTCCGTTTGATTGATATGGCGGCCCTCAGTGGGGCGAGCATGACCTCTTGGCCCGAAATGGAGCCGATGACAAACAATCTTGTGAACTACGGAGTAACGGACAACGGAATAGCCGTCATCGAGCTGTGCTCCGATTCAGCCGGTGACCCGTTGACTGAGGGGAAAACTCCGGTCAACACGTACACTCACGCGATGATGCGCGACATCGACGAGGCTGTGCTGAAGGCTCGCTTCGATGATGATGCGACTGTGATTATGCTGACTGGACACGGTGAGAAGTTCTTCTCAGCAGGAGCCAGCATCAGTATGCTTGATTCTGTCAGTCCTGGGTTCAAGTATTTCTTCTGCCTTCACGCCAACGAGACCCTGAGCAGGCTTGAGCAGACCCCCAAGCTCGTTATCGCGGCCCTCAACGGTCACGCCGTCGGAGGCGGCCTCGAAATTGCCATGGCGGCCGACATCCGAATCGGTCGCAAGGACTCTGGGCAGGTCGGTCTGCCCGAGGTCTCCTTAGGCGTCCTCGCAGGTACCGGCGGGACCGCCAGACTGTCTCGTCTGGTCGGTAAAGCGAAGGCAATGGAGATTATGGTCACTGGACGTAAGTTCTCGTATGAGGAAGCTAAGGAAATGGATCTAGTTCATGACGTCTGGGCCGGTAGCCTCGACGAGTTTCGCCAGGACATCCTAGACTACGCTGGCCAGTTCACCCTACCCTATGCTGCCAGCAAGGCAATTGGGAACATCAAGCGCAGCGTCCAGAGCGGCATGGAGATACCTCTTGAGTACCATCTCGCTCTCGAGAGGGAGTTGCAGTCAGACCTCTTCCAAAGTGGTGATGCCAAGAAGGGTATTGCCGCCTATGTCAAGCGAGAAGTACCAGAATTCGATGGGAATTGAGAAAAGGGAGTCGGGAGATTATGGCGGATACTGAAGTGGTCGCTGACTACACTCAGAACTTTGAGGGATGGATTGACGACTTCAACGAGTGGCAGACCAGAATAGGCTTCGATCCTTCGTGGCTCGGTGACTACCGCTTCGACATCAAGTTCGACTGGGACACTGCTGGTAACCAAATCGAGTTCGGCGATTTCGAAGGCAAACCGAAGTGGAATCGCAGGATGCAAATCCCCCAGCAGACCATTCGAGACGCCATCATCAACATGGTGAGTGTCCAAGGCGACACAGAGTTCGCATCAGTTGAGCAACAGAATCATCTGCTGGCCTCGGCGCCGACCGAGTACGACCGTAAATCGGCTCTGCGAATCATGTGTGAGGAGCAGCGCCACGGCTGGCAGATGGCCTATCTTCTTTGCACATTCTTTGGTGAGCAGGGTATGCGCGAGGCAGCCAAGCTACTCGAGAGGAACGCTCAGGAGGGCACTAGGATTCTGGGCTCTTTCAACGCACCAATCGACCACTGGCTTGACTTCTTCTGCTTCACCCACTTCATCGACCGTGATGGCAAATATCAACTCAAGATGCTTAGCACCTCGTCTTTCAAGCCACTAGCCGCTAGCATGGGTCCGATGCTCAAAGAGGAGTCGTTCCATCTCGGAACTGGAGCCAATGGTCTGCGGCGGATAGTGAAACAGGGCGTAATCCCCTGCGCGTTGCTTCAGAAGTACCTCAACAAGTGGGTTAGTACAGGCCTGGATCTGTTCGGTACGGACGACTCTACTAGTGCACAGTGGGCGTATGTCTACGGAGTCAAGGGCAGATACGACGAACGAGAGGCGCAGGAGCCTGCAGACAGAGAGCATCTGAACGAAGCCAGCAGGGATCTTTACTTCCAAGAGCTAAGAGACGAGATGCGCAGGATCAGCAAGGTCCGCAAGGAGGGCGAACCGGAGCTCTACATCCCCTCGGACAAGTTCATGCGCGGGATAGGAAAATTCGCTGGCAAGCGCTACACCGTCCACGGAGAGGAGTTCGAAGGTGATGATGTCGCTTGGGAGGAGTACATCTCCACAGTCACCCCCACTGACGAAGACGAGGGCAGGCTGGTCAACGAGTACATGCAACAGGAGTGGATTCAGTACCGAGAGTGGAAGGGAAACTGAATCTTCCGGGGGCCCTCGATATGCAGCACATAGCGCTGTCATCTTTCAACAAAGAGCGGTGTCGACCGTTCTTCGATAAGCTGACTGAATACTTTCGCCAACACCACCACTCCGAAGAGGGAGATGCAGATGGTTACGAGGAACTGCTGTACAGAGTCCGCAGACCGTACACCCCCGAGATGCTAGACATGATTGACTATTGGATGGGGCTAGAGGAGCGAGATTGGCGCGAGGAGACTCAGAGAGAGGTCATGCTGGCACTGTACGCCATCAGATATCCGGACACGCTTCTGTTAGAGAGCTTCACTGAGAAGGCTAGGTCGGATTTACGAAGGCTGTCCGCCTACCTACACTTCACCAACCACACCTACGCCATCTGGGACGAGGATACAAGAATGGGGCTAGTCAAGTTGGGAATCGAAATTCCAGCCACTGAATCGGCTGATCCATTCGTATACGGTGCCTACGTCAGCGCCATCGAGTTACTGAAGGACGTTGCCCCATTCACTTGCTTCATAGAGCACGACGTGCCGCGCCAGAGGCTATTCCAAGCCGCGCTTGCAGCCTATGGCAGGGAGTGATCGGATGGATGTCCAGAGTGTCGCCGTCGTCGGCGCTGGGACTATGGGCGCTGGGATAGCTCAAGTTTGCGCCCAGACAGGGTGGACGACCCGTTTGTATGACGCGTTCCCAGAGGGTCTGACCAAGGGAATGGCTGCAATCGAGGCTTTCTGGGACAAAGGCATCGAACGAGGCAAGACCACATCCGACCAGAAGGCCGAGTGGTTGGGAAACCTGAGAGCTGTCAATGACTTGGCTGAGGCGGTCGAAGGCGCCGACCTCGTCATCGAGGCGGTACCTGAGAGCATGCAGTTGAAGCAGGACATCTTCGCCGAACTGGAGCGTCTAGCACCGAGTCACGCGATGCTCGCGACCAACACCTCAGGGCTCCCGATTTCCGAGATAGCGCAATCGACAGGCTGCCCCGAGAGGGTCATCGGGATGCACTTCTTCAATCCGGTACCGCTGATGAGTCTGCTTGAGCTGGTGCGCCATGACACTGCCTCCGAGGAGACCATCGCAGCCGCACAGTCAATCGGTTCTGCGATGGGGAAGACGACCATCGTGGTGCGCGACGTCCCGGGTTTCGCGACAAGTCGCCTCGGGGTCGTGCTCGGCAACGAGGCGGTTCGCATGCTGGCTGACGGAGTTGCCTCGGCAAGCGACATCGACACCGCGATGCGCTTGGGCTACAATCACCCAATGGGGCCGCTGGAGCTTAGTGACCTCGTGGGACTGGACGTGAGGAGGGACATCCTGAACAATCTCGCTGATGCATTCGCCGATGAGAGTTACCGGCCGCATCCGATGCTAGACCGACTGGTCGAGGCAGGTGACCTAGGCAAGAAGACCGGGAAGGGCATCTACGACTGGACCAGCGGCAAGAAGGTCGAGCGATGAAGAACCCCAGCCACCTGTTCCTTTGGGCTAGGCTGGCTGAGATAGTAAGAGACGGCTCTGCGGGCCTGCCGGTCACCGTGGACGAGCCAGGAGACCTCAGGATTGAGACCGTAGCGGGCAGGCCCTTCGCCAGTGTCAGGATACAACTCCACCACGTAGGGATCTACCTGCTGCCGCTGTACTACTACCCCTACATACTACCTTCCAGTCTTGAATCAAAGAAGTCCGGAGCCGTGACACTCAGATTCACAAACGAGGAGGATGCGATGATTGGCGAGCTTGGCACTCTGATAGAGCGCTGCCTATCGACCATCGGCAACTACTGAAGTGGTGGGCCCGCCCAGATTTGAACTGAGGTCTAACGCCCCCGAAGCGCCAAGTATAGGCCAAGCTAACCCACGGGCCCTGTGGCCGTGCGAATCGCGATTTGCGCATTAGCGTTGCTAAACCCTCCCGCGTGCGATTGGTGCGGACACCGGGAGTTGAACCCGGGTTAGCAGGTTGGGAACCTGCTGTCATAACCACTAGACCATGTCCGCTTGCATCAGTCGGTCGTGTAACCGATGGTTGCGCTGCCGCCGTCTATTGACATGACATACAGCGATGTGAGATTGACACCTGAATTGCCCATCCCCCTTGTGAAAGCGGCCAGTGAGCCCGGTTTGTGATCCAACTTGGCTGACTTGAGTTCTGCTACCGAATAATCTGCACCCATGCCATCAAGCGCCGCAGAGGTGGCATCTGCGTTGTCGGTCAGGATAGCAGCAGATGCGGAGTCACCCGCTATTGCAACGATAGCCAGTATGTTGACGTCTTCCGAAGCGATGGTCTCGCAGTGTTCGGCCAGAGAGCCGGGTTCATCACTCATGTTGATTCTGAATTCCTTCATGAAGCGAAGTCGTGGGCGTTACATCTTGAATCTGTCGAAGTCATCTCGGTGGGCGATTTGAGAGCATCTGGAACAATCGAATGGTACGAGTGCCGGGATTTGAACCCGGGTTCAGGCGTTGGCAACGCCCGGTGATAACCACTACACTACACTCGTGTGGAATTCGGGAAACAAGAATTGCTTTTCTAAGCGTCGGTTTATCTCAGTCCAGCGCTATGAGCCGCTGCTTGATTTCCTCGAGAGTTTTTCTGTAGAAAGCCTCACCTCGGCCCACCGGGTCCTCAAGCCCCCAATCGTCGTCCATTGACAGGGCCGGACACTCGACACCGCAGCCCATGCTGATTATCCGGTCGAAACCGGTGGTGTCGATGTCGTCGACCGATTTGGGGTACTGCCCGCTCATGTCTATGCCAATCTCTCCGTTCACCTTGATTGCGTCCTGAGCCACTACAGAACCGGGATTCGTTCCCGCAGATTGGGCCTCGTGGCCCATCTGCTTGGCTACGGCCTCGGCCATCTGGCTGCGGCAGGTGTTGCCCACGCACACGAACAGCAGCCTCATGGCAACGCAGTGCTATCCGGGTATAATGAACTAAACCGAATTATTCGCAATATGCAGACTGAGTGAGTCTGAACAGGATTCAAGTATGCCTCATGCCGCGAGCGTGGTATGGCGGATTCGCCCATCAGCCACCACTCTGGAGGCTCGGTAGAGCAGGCTGACGGGGACGGTACCTCTCCCGAACAGAAAGCGCAGATGGAGCAGGCCTACCAGCAGATGCAGCGCAAGTTGCGGATAACCAAGTTGGATGAGGATATCAAGCACAAGGTAATGGTGCTCTCCGGCAAGGGTGGAGTGGGTAAGTCCACTGTCGCAACAGGGCTCGCATTGTGCCTCGCGCGTAGGGGCATGAGAGTCGGTTTGATGGACATCGACATCACCGGTCCGAATGTACCAAAGATGCTTGGCATAGATGAAGCCGAGTTGGATGTCGAGGACGGTCAGATACATCCCGCACCTGGTCCTCACGGGCTGAAGGTAATCTCGATGGCTTTCCTGCTCGAGGATCCTGACAAGCCGGTCATATGGAGGGGTCCGATCAAGCTCGGGGCTATCCAGCAGTTCATTGGTGACGTGGCTTGGGGCGAACTCGACGCCCTCATCATAGACTTCCCCCCCGGAACCAGTGACGAACCGTTGACCGTCAGCCAAAACCTCCCTGGAATAGACGGCGTTGTAATCGTCACCACACCTCAGGAGGTGGCTCTGCTCGACAGTCGCAAGTCAATCAACTTCGCCAAGACCCTCTCAGTCCCGGTGCTGGGTGTGGTCGAGAACATGAGCGGTTACACGATCCGAGGCACCGCCGAGCCTAACTCCGAGGTCTCTGTCATGGGTCCGGCAGGCGTGCCGCTGCAGGCGTTGGCGGACGCGGCGGGCGACTGGTCGGTGACTCTGGACGTCTTCAAATCCGGCGGAGGCGCCTCTGCTGCCGCAGAACTGGATGTGCCGTTCCTCGGCTCCCTGCCTTTCGATCCCGGGATAGTCAGGGGAGGAGATGACGGGGTCCATCGGATCATCGCTGAGCCCGACGGTGAGACGGCGGCCTCGTTCGATGCGATAGTGGACAACGTTCTAGCCACCCTCGAAGAGGGCTCCGGACCCCAAGTACGCATTACTTGACGGATCCTCTCGCAGAGGG
>Ga0207965_1000033_pt1 | contig 33076 bp, 29 predicted proteins | sample Knorr_S23_td_O2m_FD_185609 | JGI IMG/M metagenome (GOLD analysis project Ga0207965, IMG submission 185609) | Marine microbial communities from Southern Atlantic Ocean transect - Knorr_S23_td_O2min_ad_571m_LV (SPAdes) (version 2) | ecosystem: Environmental > Aquatic > Marine > Oceanic | place...
CGGCGGACATCCCCGGCCAGTAAATCCACGGCCTTATTACCCCAGCGTTCGGCAAAGTAGGAGCCACTGAGGCTGGGAACCAGTCCAAAACCTTCGAGGTTAGCGCCATGGCAGGATGCACAATGTGCAACATAAGCAACTTCCCCCTGGGTTGCTTGGTTTGCGGTGAAAGAAGCTGCAGGCTGATCAGCTTCTGCGGCATATAGAAATGATTGCCCAGCACTGAATGAAGCAACGAAAGCACTGCTAATTATTATTCTTGTTAGGCCTTTACTGTAAATTGTTTCCATTGCTTTCTCTTTTTTGGTTTAGTCTTTTAGTAGCAACTCAGCTTTGAGGCTAATCCATACCCGCCCTTTCTCGCACATAGCGAGCAGCTTGTTCATGGGTAGCGAACCATACCTGATCCTTGGATTTGATGTGCTCGATCAAACCTTCCAAAGCCACCAACCTGGAACGATGCCCAATCACGTGGGGATGCATGGTAAGCAAGAATATGGTGCCTTCCTCCCAGGCCTTATCGAATTCATCCATCCACACTTGCATGACATCCCGTGGATTCATATAGCGTGTCCCTAGAGGATTTAATAAAGGGGCGTCGTCCAGTATCCATTCCACAGGTAACTCCACTACACCTGTGGGCTCACCATCCTGCAACAGTTCATAAGGCCGGTCATCATGCATCAGAGAGCTTTCATAAAGAAAACCCATGTCTCGCACGATTTGCAAAGTATTGGGGCTGTGGTTCCAAGAAGGGGCGCGGTAACCAACTGGCCGGGTTCCGGTGATTGCTTCGATTTGATCAACTGCTTGAGCTAACAATCTTGATTCCGTAGCACCATCTAGCGAGGTGTTCAGTTCGTGTATCCAGCCATGCACCCCAATCTCGTGACGGCCTGATTGCTGGATGATTCCTGCCTGTTCGGGAGCCAATTTAAGACTCCAGGCAGGGAAAAAAAAGGTGGCAGGTATTTCTTGTTCATCCATTAGTTTCACTATGCGCGGCAGCGCGACGCGCGAACCATACTGCCCCTGTGAGAGCTGTCCGATGTTTATGTTACCGGTGCGCAGTCCCTGGATGGTTTCATTGTCCACATCGTAGGACAGTAATACAGCGACTCGGGCACCACCAGGCCAGGAGTCCGGATTCAAGTCTCTGCCGGCCCGCACCTGATTGACCTGAGACACGACATACTCTTCAGACCAGTTCCAAGGCTCAGAAGTGTTTTGCGCTAGCGTGCTCGGAAGGGTTCCGGACGACATAATCCCGGCGATTACCATGAGACTGCGAAGGAGGTGTGATTGACGGAGCTTCATCGGTGCCTCTTTGTCATAATTTTTATATGTAGGAGAATTCTTTATGTACCCTTAAATACAGCAAAATCGCGCCCATTAGTAGTCCATACCTTTCTCTTCAGGCCGTTTTTATACTTGGACTTGCTCAGGAATGGCATTTATTCTTCACATTCCTTCCACCGAAGAATCAATGGAAACTGTATGGATCAGCAATCACTGCCATTATCTGGCTACACCGTGCTGGATCTGACCATAGCTCGGGCTGGGCCTACGGCTGTTCGTTTGCTGGCAGACTGGGGCGCCAATGTAATTCGTATTGAGGCGCCGGTTGAAGCGGATATAGCCGGAAAGCGTCACGGGCCTGACTCCCAGAATCTGCACCGAAACAAGCGCAGTTTGTGTATCAATCTGAAGGCTGCGATCGGCAAGCAAGTGTTCTTCGATCTGGTTAGAAAGGCAGATATTGTGGTGGAGAATTTTCGGTCCGATGTAAAGGGCCGACTAGGCATTGATTACGAATCGGTGAAGAAAATAAATAAAGCGATCATCTACGCTAGCATCTCCGGCTTCGGCCAGGAAGGGCCTTACTCGAAGCGGCCAGCAGTGGACCAGGTTATTCAGGGCATGAGCGGACTGATGTCAATCACCGGGGAACCAGGTCGTGGCCCAATGCGAGTTGGCATCGCCGTAAGTGATACTTCCGCCGGTATGTTTCTCGGGCAGGGTATATTGTTGGCTCTGCTACAAAGAGAACGGACAGGCGAAGGACAATGGGTGCACACTTCCTTGTTGGAAGCGATGCTCAGCAAGTTGGACTTCCAGGCGGCGAGATTCACCATGAATAGCGAAGTACCCGGTCAGGAAGGCAACAACCATCCGACCCTTTCGCCTATGGGGGTATTCGACACCTCCGATGGCATGATGAACATAGCTGCCAGCACAGACAAGATGTTCAAGGCATTTTGCGATGCGTTGGGGGCCGAAGAACTGGCTGGCAATGACGATTACGCTTCCGTTGAAGGCAGGTTGAACCATCGCGAAGACCTTTGGAAGGAGATAAACTCCGTCACCAGCCAACATCCTACCGCGGAGCTGGTGGAAAAACTTAATTCATTCGGTATTCCCTGTGGGCCAATAAACGATATTCAACAGGCTTTTATAGACGAGCAGGTGAAGTTCCTGGCCATGACCAAAACTGCTCACCATGATCAGCTGGGTGATTTCGATTTGCTGCGCTCACCTATCAACTTGTCGAATTACGAGCACGGCGTGCGCTTTGAAAGACCAGGTCCGGACCTTGGTGAGCATAGCGTGGAGATTCTCAGGGAACTGGATTACAGTGAAGAGCGGATTGATGAAATAGTCGAAAGCGGTGCTGTGAAAATTGGTATTGGTAAATAAAGGAAAAGAAACGACATGGAAATAAAATCACTTTCCCCGAAAATACTTGCTGTAGTGGATAAGAGTATTGGGTGGATCACTTTCAATAACCCGAGGCGACACAATGCCATGTCGATGGAGATGTGGTTGGCCCTGGCAGATGTGCTGAAGCAATTGGCGCAAGATGATTCGTTGAGAGTCGTTATCCTAAAGGGCGCGGGGCCAAAGGCTTTCGTTTCTGGCGCGGACATCTCAGAGTTTGGGGAAAAACGCAATAGTCAGGAACAAAGGGATGCCTACGAAGCCGCCTTTGACGAAGCGCAGAACGAATTGGCTAGCTTTAAAAATCCGACTATTGCCATGATTCAGGGTTTCTGTGTCGGTGGTGGCATGGCCCTGGCACTGAACTGCGATGTACGCATTGCTACTGAGGATTCGTGCTTTGCCATTCCTGCGGCAAAATTAGGCCTGGGTTATAGCTATGACTCGATTAAGACCCTGACTTCTATTGTCGGCCCTTCGTTCGCTAAGGACATTCTGTTCAGCGCACGGTTCCTCGAAAGCGAAGAAGCGCAGTGTATTGGTCTTATCAATCAGGTAGTTACCCGCGAGAGTCTTTTAGAAAAAGTGCTGGAATATGCCAGCGCCGTAGCAAATAACGCTCCACTTACTATCGGCTCCATCAAGGCCGCTGTTAACGAAGTAGTGAAAGACCCGGGACAAATGGCTCCTGAATACATTGAGAAACTTGTGAATGACTGTTTCCTCAGCGAAGATTATGAAGAGGGAAGAACGGCGTTTGTGGACAAGCGTAAGCCTGTGTTCAAGGGATCATAATTAAACAAAGAGTAAAGACATGAATGACATACTCCAAAAAGCACCGTTGCTGCTTGGCCTGATGTTAACTGCTTCGATTGCTCAGTCACCAAATAGTGTATTCATCGAGGACCTTACCTGGATCGAAGTTCGAGATGCTATAGATCAGGGTAGGACAACTATCATCGTGCCCACTGGTGGAACAGAGCAGAATGGTCCGCACATGGTGCTGGGCAAGCACAATTATCTGGTGAAGTACAAGGCTGGTGAAATCGCGAATCAACTCGGTGATACGTTGGTTGCGCCGGTGGTTGCCTACGTTCCTGAAGGAGATATAGATCCTCCCACCAGCCACATGCGTTTTGCCGGTACGATCTCTATTCCCGAAGATGTTTTCGGCAGTGTGTTGGAGTTTACGGCCCGCAGTTTCAGACAACACGGTTTCCTGGATATAGCGTTCATAGGAGACAGCGGGGGCAATCAGGCCACACAAAAGTTTGTGGCAGAGAAGTTAAACGAAGAGTGGACAGAAACTAACGTGCGTGTGCATCATGTTTCAGATTTCTACCCCGGTCGAGGTGATGACTGGGTAATCAGCCAGAACATCAGTGCAGAAGATGTAGGGGGTCACGCAGGTACTCACGACACTTCATCACTTTTGTACCTGAATCCTTCCATGTTGCGGCTGAATCAGATGAAGCCGGGAAGGCCGGGAGACGGCCAGGGACATACCGGTAATCCGGCTGTCTCAACGCCTGAATTTGGTGAGCGTATTCTCAATATGCAAATCGAAGATGCAGTGGGTCAGATTACTAGAGAAAGATTGGCTAAAAGGTAATAAGAGGACGAGATGATAGACGACAATTCCCGCCGGCAATTCCTTCAGGCGCTCGCCATCGCAGGACCATCAATGTTGATGTCAAAAAAGCTTATGGCGCAAATCCCTGATACCTTAATTCCAGGCATCGGGCCGTACTCTGACGAATGGCTGCCTGTTGGTATGCGTTCGCGTTTTGTAGACAATGTGAATGGTCTGCGGGTTCATGTACTTGAAACCGGGTACGAAACACCTAACAGGCCAGTGCTGTTATTGCTGCATGGGTTTCCGGAACTGGCCTATAGCTGGCGCAAGGTCATGGTACCCCTAGCGGAGGCCGGTTATCATGTGCTTGCACCTGACCTTCGCGGCTATGGTCGCACTACGGGGTGGAGCAGTGACTATGATACGGATCTCACTCCCTTTCGCATGCTCAATAAAGTACGTGATGCCATTGGTCTGATATCGGCCTTTGGCTATCGCTATGTCGATGCAGTCATCGGCCACGATTTCGGGTCCCCATTGGCCGCTTGGTGCGCGGTAACGCGGCCGGACATTTTTCGATCAGTGGTTATGATGAGCGCTCCGTTTGGTGGCACGTCGTCAATCCCATTCGACACTATTAGCAATCCAACACCCGAGCCCATAAGTGGTCCGAGTATCTATGACGATCTTGCCAACCTGCCGCGTCCGCGCAAGCACTATCAGCGTTATTACAATACGCGCGGCGCCAACGAGAGCATGTGGCATGCCGAGCAGGGGTTAAGCAATTTTATTCGCGCCTACTATCATCACAAGAGTGCGGATTGGAAAGATAATAGGCCTTATAGACTCGCTGCCCGAACTGCTGTGGAATGGGCGAAGATGCCAACCTATTACATTATGGATCTGAACGATAGCATGGCGGAGACGGTAGCCAGAGTCATGCCAACCACGTCAGAGATCAACGCCAATACCTGGCTAACAGAAGCAGAACTTGAGGTATACAGTGCCGAGTATGGGCGCACTAGTTTCCAAGGAGGCCTTAACAGTTATCGCATGGGTGCCTCTGGTATAGGGAATGCTGAGACGCAATTATATGCTGGCAAGACTATTGACCAGCCCAGCATGTTTATCAGTGGTGCCAGTGACTGGGGAACTTACCAAAACCCAGGCTCATTTGAGCGTATGCAGGAAAGGGCCTGCACCGATATGCGTTCAGTTCACCTGGTGGAAGGCGCCGGACATTGGGTTCAGCAGGAACAGGCTTCTGAGACAAGCCGGTTATTACTGGCATTTCTGGATTCCCTGGCATAGGTTACTCGAGAGACACCCACCAACATTTTAAAACACGATTGACCGTTAATCTTAGCTCGCGTCTGCATTGCGCAGCCCCCCAAAGCCATGCGTTAGTCAAAGTGTTATCTCCAGAAGGCCAGGTTATCGCTGAGGCTGAGCAAGCGTGCTAGGCTTCGAAGTAATTCTTTAGCTTGGCCATTCCTTCGTTGATGTCATCAATATCGATTCCGGAATAAGCGAAGCGCAGATAATGATTGGTCTCGCCTTCTAATAGACGCCCGAAGTGCTTGCGCGTGCAGAATGAAACGGATGTTTCGATCAGGGCTTCGTCCATTAGCTGATCGATGTCGGTAAAACCTTTACGTTCCATTATGTCGGTGACATTGGGAAACAGATAAAACGTGCTGTTCGGTGCGGCTATCGAAATCCCATCGATAGCATTTAGCCCTGCTACGGCTGCATCCCGTCGCCGTCTCAGTTCTTCAATAATTGAATCAGGACCAGAGGTATCTCCCTCGATAGCTTCCACCATACCTTTCTGGATGAAGTGTGTTGTGCAGGATTCGAAGTTCGTGTTGAATTTGTTAATGATATCGATGGCAGATGTTGGGCCGATGGCTGCACCGAGCCGCCAACCGGTCATGGCGAAACGCTTTGAGCAGGTATAAAGAATAATGGAGCGTTCCTGCATACCTGGCAAACTTACAATTGATTCCGGTTTACCACTGTATTGAATCTCGAAATATGCTTCGTCGCTCAACACCCATAGATCGTATTTAATGGCTAACTCTGCTAGTTGCTCAATCTCTTCTTGGGAAGATTCGGCACTGTTAGGGTTTTGGAAGTTGTTATAAATCAGGGCTCGAGTTTTTGGGGTGATCTTGCTTTTTACGGAGTCCAGGTCTAGATCAAATCCCTTCTCAGTTTCAAGATAAGTATAGGGCACGGCGACACCACCCTGGTACTCGATCTGTGACTCGTAAATTGGATAGCCGGGATTAGGGTAGAGCACTTCATCGCCGGGGTTCATCACGGTAGCGATGAATTTGCTTATCACCGGTTTGCCACCGGATTGAATGGAAACATTTTCTGCGCTGTAGTTTAAGTCACGCTTAGTGCCCACGTCCCTGGCAATTGCCGCCCTTAACTCGGGTATTCCCGCGCCGGGACAGTAACCCGTGTAACCATCGGCTATGGCTTTGTCAGTTGCCTCGACGATATTACGGGGCGTGGGAAGGTTAATATCGCCCAAGTGAAAGGGGTAGATCTTGTTACCTTTATCACCCCATGCTGCGGCTGCTGCCGAGACAGAAAATGCTGTCTCGGTACCGAGTTTCTCTAGTTGCTTTGCTAATTTCACAATGTGGAACTTTTCTTATTCATGGGTTTAGAAATATGGTCTCATCTAGAAGGTATATTTGATACCTATGAAGCCGGACCTAGGAGAGGCTGCGCCGAGAAATAAAGGCTTCGTAAAATCTTCGATGATGGGCACTTCTAGTTCGCCAGGTTCTTCACCTAACAAGCCGAATGTTTCAAACTCTTCGTCAAACAAGTTGTGTACGTTCGCGAACACTTCGAGGTTGTCAGTAATCCGATACCGAGCTCGCAGATTTACTACAGTGTACCCATCAATCTCATCCAACTGATTGGATTCATCACCCCGGAGGTGTTGGTCGCTATAGCTGGCAATATCGATTCCGAGATTCAGTCCATCGACAGGCTGGTAGTTTGCTAAAACCTTAAACTGGTTTTCAGGAATACCAGGAATATTATCACCACTGCGAACCAGAATCTCGCCTTCATCATCAGCGAAGTCATGATTTGGGCTTAAGACATTAAAGCTATCTTCAAAGGTAGCCTGAAGATGGGTATAGGCGACCATCCAATCGAAGTTCTGAATCTGACCGCTTAAAGATCCTTCAAAACCACTTCGACGGGTTTTATCTACGTTAGCAAACAAACCAGTAGATCTACCAGTAGTTTGAAAAAGAATGTCGTCATGATTCGTAGTGTTAAACAAACCTACAGCGTAACGCATGTCATTGATGTAACCACGACTGCCGATTTCAAAACTCTTCGCCACTACGTCATCCAATGGTGGATCAGCAAGAAAAGCATTGGGTAGTCGACATTCGAGATCTACATCATCTGGATCTTCACCGTCTTCGATTGCGAATTGCACCGCTAAATCAAACACTCCTTCGTTGCAGGCTAGTTCTATAGGTGTTGGTGCACGGGAAGATTCTGAGTAAGAACCGTAAAGATTAAGATTTTCATTGTACTGCCAGGTTAAACCAATGGCTGGGTTAATACGCGTAAAGCGATGGCTACCGTTTAGTTCTGGTCTTTCTCCAGATCTGTCGCGCAAATCTACTTCGGTAATGTTGCCCCGAGCAGAAAGTGTTAACGCAACAGAGTCTGTGAGATCCAGAATGTTAGAAAAGTACAAACTGGTGGATTCAGTTTGAGTAGAAATCGAAGTAGCTTCTTCGTCTACAAATGTGCCAGTACCTAGTCCAGTAGTCAGTCGCGTCAGTGGATCGATGGTTGCCAGCTCCAAGACTGAGTTAAATTTAGATTCGCCATTGAAGTATGCGCCACCCACAACAAGTTGTCCTTTGTAACCAAAAAAGTTGCCAAGATAGGTCCACTGAAAATCGGCACCGGTGCTTTCCTGATTGCGATTACTCAGATTATTAATTGCTTCATCAGAAAGAATACCTGTCCCTGATAATTCATCAGCTTCGAATCCTTCGATCTCGAATTCCTCATCTTCACCCATGTCCATGGCGGTAATGTTTAAGAAGTCTTCAAGGTCATTAACGTTGCCAAACTGAGATTTACAAATATCGTCGTCATCGAGACCTAACTCTTCCAGGTCATCTTCTTCAATTCCTTCTATAAGTGTATCCATTCCACCAAATTCACAAATTCCGAATTCGGTACCGTCTCCATTAAAAGAATCAGTATCGTTTTCGCGATGAAAAATATTGCCGCTAAAACTTATGCTTGAACTTACTTCATGGGAGAAATCGAAGCTGACCATGTTCATGTCGTTCTCGGTAATATCTGGCCCGCTAAAGATCGCTTCTCTATCGAGATCGATCAGTTCGATTGGAGATGAACCATTACCGATAAGTTCCGATTCGCCATGCTGATAATTTAAATTGATCTGCGTGTCATCGGAGCGCCAGCCAATACTAGCGTAAATATTAAGAGCGTCTGACTCGGAATTATCGCGCCAGCCGTCTTCATCAAAGTGTTCGATGTTGAGGTAGTAAGCGAGTTGTCCATCATTGCCTCCAAACTCAATATTGGAAACGCGGCGTCCGAAGGATCCAGCACTGACTTCTAGATTAGCCCCTTCAAAATCAAAGCCATCTTTCATGTCTATCACTAGTGAACCGCCAAGACTATTCAATCCATAGAGTGGATTGGAACCACCACCGAGAGAAATTTCCTGAATAGCTGACTGAGGCATTAAATCCCAGTTTACTGTATCTCCAAGTGGCTCATTGATGCGTACTCCGTTTTGATAGACCGCAATGCCCTGGGCGAGACCCAACAAAGGCGACGCCGTAAATCCACGATACTGTAGATCTGGTTGCATCGGATTGTTCTGTGCATCATTCAATGAAATGCTGGCAAAGCTTTGTCGCAGGAAGTCTGCGATGCTGAGTGCAGCGATATTCTCGAGGTCTTCTGCCGTAGCAGTTTGAACCGGGTAGGCGAGCTTATTGGTTTCTATGCTAGAACCGGCAGGTACAACGCCCACTATGACAATTTCTTCAACATCTTGGGCCTGCGTCTGTGCAATCGCTGCGAAGGTTAGCAGCAGAATCAGTCTTATCTTCATAAATCTTTTCACATGGTTAGTCTGAAGTTCTTAACGCCTATCTATCAGGTGCGCTAGTATAGCAAACACTGCCAATTTTCGTTTTTCTGTCGGTGAACGCGGCAAATAATTAAAGTGGATTTGAAAGGGAGTTATGTCTGACTTCTACGTAAACAACAGGTAGATTTATCATTCTACTCTTAACAATCAATTAACAGCACGAAGGAATCAGCATGGCAACAGTATTGATAACTGGAACCAACAGGGGGATTGGACTAGAGTTCGTTAAACAGTTTCTAGCTCGAGAAGATACCGTATTAGCGACCTGTCGCGATATGGGGTCAGCCACTGAGTTGAGACAGCTGAAAAACGATACCAGAAAATTGCATATATTTGAGCTCGATGTCTCCAGCCAAAAGTCCATGGAGGATCTGACCTTACAACTTGCAGGTCACGCGATCGATATCTTTATTAACAATGCTGGAGTGTACGGACCAAGAGATTCCACATTCGGTAAAGTCAGTGCCAATGAATGGGCGAAGGTATTGCAAGTCAATGCTAAGGCTCCCATGATTCTCACCCAATTATTGATCGACAATCTGCGTGATGGTTCTGACAAGAAGCTTCTATACATCACGTCGAAGATGGGTTCAATTGATGACAATAAGGGTGGTGGTTCCTATGTATACCGAAGTTCCAAGGCAGCGTTGAATGCGGTGGTGAAAAGTATTTCTGTCGATTTGAGAGATTCTGGTTTCAGTGTGGCAGTCTTGCATCCGGGCTGGGTGCAGACCGACATGGGAGGGCCTAACGCATTGATTGATGTGACAACCAGTGTTTCCAAAATGATAGATGTGATTGACAATCTCAACTTCCACAATAGTGGTAGCTTTTTCAACTACGACGGTGGGATCATCCCATGGTAACTGGCTGACCCGATTAATATTTTCCAATGATACCAGCGGCAGAGTAGATAACAGGATCGGGCAATGTATTTTGCTCAGCCGCTTCTTAAGTGTAAACTCTTACCTTTGTTAATCCCGTCTTTAGAATTGAAGATCGTTTTTGCAGGTTATCGTACGTGAATGCCAAGGTTCTGAGGTTAAACAAGGCAGGAATTCCAGTTAGTTGGCTTACTCGGGAAGAGACCGCGACGCTTCTAGTTAAAGATTTGGTTATTTGGTCTTTAGGTAACACGGTGATGGAAATTCGGGGCGGTTACAATCGGAGTGGGATTCAGTCTGTTCTCAAATTACCCAGTATAATTGCCTGCCATGGAAAAGTTCACAAGGATATCTTCGATCCACCCCTGGAAAACAAGTTCCTATTTCGGCGCGATAAGAACATGTGTATGTATTGCGGTGGAGCTTTTGCCGTCAGTGCACTATCCCGTGACCACGTGAATCCACTGTCTAGGGGTGGTAGCGATGTGTGGACCAATGTTGTGACTTCCTGTCGCCGCTGCAATAATCGAAAGGCTGATTGCGTCCCTGAAGAGGCCAACATGGAGCTCTTGGCAGTACCCTTCGTGCCGAACCAATACGAGTTTCTTTATCTGTCCAACCACAATGTGTTAGCAGACCAGATGGAATTTCTCAGTGCCCGCTTTTCTCGACGTATAAAACTGTCCTGATTAGACCTGGCTCCTTAGCCTCGACGACCAGCAAACTCTGTAAGAGAAAGGATTTGCTTTCATCTGTCAATCCGATTAGTTTTCAGCCTACTATTATGAATAACTGCAGTGATTGAGACAGGCAAATGGATAGCTCTAGGAAGATATGGATAATTGTGCGGTTTAGAGTAACTATCATGTTTGGCGCTTTACTGGCCGCCTGTCAGGTTGCCGATGCTCAGCGAGACTTCGTCAGTTTCGAGCGAATTGTACTCGATGACCAGATGCTGGGTGGTTACGGGGTGGAAGTCGCTGATGTGGATCGTGACGGATTGGCGGATGTCATAGCTTTAGCGACTAATCCGGCTCAGCTTAACTGGTATAAAAACCCGGGCTGGGAAAAATATCCAATCAAAACGGCCACTCAGGCTAATATCGATGTTGCTTCTCATGATGTTGATAACGATGGGGATATAGATCTTGCTCTTGCTAGCTCCTTCAAACTTGACGCTTCGACTGAAGGTGGGTTGATTCACTGGCTCGAAAATCCCGGCGATCCGATCATGAACCAAGAATGGCAGCTGCATTACATCGATGAGATTCCCGCATCACATCGTATCAAGTGGGGTGATCTCAACGGGGATGAAAAACAGGAACTGATTAACCTACCCATTATCGGTATCGGGGCATCTCGACCTGAATATGATGTGGACTCGCAGCTCAAAGCTTATTCCATACCGAACAACCTATCTGTCGACCGATGGCAGGGTATTGTACTGGATCAGTCATTACAGTTATCACATGGAATGAGCGTGACTGACTGGGATGATGATGGGCGACAGGATATTCTGACCGCTAGCTTTTATGGCGTACATCTGTTTCAACTAGCGACACGGGGACAATCTGTAGCACGAACTTGGCTCGGTGTGGGTAAACAGGGCGCGGAACGGCCAGCGATAGGTTCCAGTGAAGTGGGTGAAGGAGTAATGGCCGGTGGCAGGCGATACATAGCCACCATAGAGCCTTGGCATGGTAATGAAGTTGTGGTTTACACTAAAGGTGAAAGCACACTATGGGATCGTACCGTTATCGATGATCAGATAGCTAATGGTCACGGCTTATTGGTTGCTGATCTTAATAACGACAATATAGATGAAATTATTGCTGGTGGCCGTTCCCAACCTTACCAGCTAGCCATCTACCACTGGTCAGAAGAATCATCCCTTTGGGAACGCATTGGCCTCGATGAGGGTGGTATAGCTGTGTCGGGGCTTGCCGTCAATGACTTAAATGGAGATGGCTATCTCGATATCGTTGCCATAGGATCCGGCACAGGCAACGTCATCTATTACGAAAACATCGGCCGTTGACAGTCCAGCAGTTTTCCATGACCAGCACAAACCGAAATTATGTATTGGGCTTCTTCTTCTCCCTGACTACCGCTGCTTTGTGGGGCATATTACCAGTAGCACTAAAAGAATTGCTAGTTGCAATGGATGCCGTGACTATAGTCTGGTACCGGTTCTTTGTGGCTGCAGTTATCCTTCTTATCTGGCTTGGATATAAAAAACAGGTGCCCAATTTATTAGCCGTGAGCTGGCGTATACGCTGGTACCTGATCATTGCCGCAATAGGGCTTTGCAGCAACTATTACTTTTTCAACTACAGTCTCAATTTCATAAATGGGGAGACCGCCGAAGTAGTCATGCAGCTTACAACCTTATTTCTGATTCTGGGCGGTGTGATTTTTTACAAGGAGCCATTTATCGGGATTCAGAAACTAGGGGCGTTACTGATCATTGCTGGGTTGGCTCTGTTCTTCAACGATCGCCTGCTAGATATGGCTAGTATGGAAACTTCAGAAAATTTTGGCGTTTTGATCGTTTTCTTCTCGGCTCTTACTTGGACCATATATGCTTTGTTACAAAAAAAACTGCTGCAGAGTTATGCCACGGCGCAGATCCTGTTTGTAATCTACGTTTTTTCTTTTGTGGTTTTGCTTCCCTTTATCGCGATAGCACCAGATAGCATTATAACGCTAACACCTTTCCAAATGTCGCTGCTTGGCTTTTGTTGTCTCAATACGATAGTAGCTTACGGTTGCTTTGTAGAGGCTCTCAAATTATGGGATGCTTCGAAGGTCAGTGCCGTATTGGCGCTAGCACCTCTTTTTACAATCGGTAGCCTCAAGCTGACGGTGTACTTCTATCCTAATTACGAGTTTTCAGATCGTCTCACCAATCTTTCTCTCATCGGAGCTTTGCTGCTGATAATAGGATCGATACTTACGGCGTTAATACCTTTAATCTACCAGACCTCAAGAGAGCAGGCCTTTGCTTCTGAGATTACGACGAGGTCAACGGCCAGAGCTTCCGACAGCAGTTGACGATTGGGGTGAAATGTTAAAAACTTAAAACTTCTTTGAAAGATAACAATTATGACAAATTAAGGAATTTGGCATGCTTAGAATAAAGTTAATTGGCTCTTTATGGACTGTTAGTCTGCTTCTTACCAGCACTTTGCTTCTCGGTGAAGTTGAGCGTTTAGAAGTAACCGGTCGCGAAACTTTGTCGCACCCGGATGTTTCCTTCAGCTACGAGGTTATTGAAGGGGTGGCACACTTTACCTTGGATCCTTCCGATACGGCCAATGAAATGATTACCGATATTGGGTACGCACCGAGAAATAGTGCTGGGCTTGTGGAGTACACTGTGGACTTTAAGCTGCTGGTGCCATCAGAAGATATTGCCAATAGCGGCTTGCTCTATATGGTCAATAATCGGGGCAGGGGCGCTACGGCACCGGAAATTTCCCTTAGGGATCCTCTTGCGGGCTTTGGATTTACCTACCTGCTGACCGGCTGGATTAACGAGATAACTCCGGGCGAGGGCCGTCTGAGATTGCATGCGCCTATCGTAGGGTCGACGATGCAACCAATTACTGGGAATGTTCGTTACGAAGTTAGCGTCACTCGCGAATTAAACGACGTGAATATAGCCGGGGGAGGCCACCTTGCTTACGAACCGACAGAGGCAGGATTAAAAGGGGCTACTCTTTCCCAGCGGCTTTACCAGACCGATCCACGAATCCCAATTGAGCGGTCGCGGTTCGACATTGAAGTGAATTCAGAACCAGACAGCAATCAGCCCCTCGTTACGCTCAATCTTCAAGAAGGTTTCCAGCCGGGCTACATCTACGAGTTGATCTATGAGGCCAGGAATCCCGTGTTGGCCGGTGCAGGTATGGCAGGTATCCGAGATCTAGTATCACTCATTCGTTACGGTGGTAAAGGAAGTGATGAACTGTTGCAGCTTGACCTGCCCGATATTGAGCACACAGTTGCCTATGGATTCTCACAAAGCGGGCGATTACTCAGGCAGTATCTATACGATGGATTTAACGCAGATATCGAGAAACGGACTGTCTTCGATGGCGTCGTGCCATTTATCGCAGGTGGTGGTTATGGCATGTTCAACAACCGTTTCGCCATGCCTACCCGTACTAGTGGTCAACATTCCAATTACTTATATCCGAACGACCTGTTCCCGTTTACCTATGGCGATAGTACCGATCCCTTCACCGGTCGTACGGACGGTGTTCTGAAGAAAGCACGGCAGAGCAACACTGTGCCTAAGCTCATGCATATTCAAACTTCAAACGAGTATTGGGTCCGTGCCGGATCATTACCTCACACCAATCCTGAAGGCACTGAGGATGCACAACTACCATCGGGGGTCCGTTTCTATACTATCGGGGGGTCCCAGCACGGGTCTGGTAATGGCATTCCTCGCCCCGCCACCACAGGGCAGTTGCCTCCCAATCCTAGCTTGTGGAATCCTATAGGCATGTCGCTGGTTGTTCGAATGTTTGAGTGGGTAGCTTTGAATAAGGAGCCGCCGGTATCACGTTACCCACGCATAGCTGATGGAACGCTAGTGCCTTCCCACATTGATGGGCGCATTAATGGTGACGCGTGGAATAGACTTAGCTTCATAACTCATCCTTCGGTAATGTATAAGCCTATACATGCGAATTATGGGAGTCGCTGGGATGAAGAACGTATCATTGAGCAGCACCCTCATTCCTCGGATCATTTCTATGGGGCATTAGTGCCTGCTGTGGATCCCGATAATAACGATTTTTCGGCCAGCACGATTTTACCGCCTACCACTTTGGTGCCCCTTGCCACATTTACGCCCTGGAACCTTCGGTCACCGGCCACCGGGGCTGAAAAATCACTCGCGCGATTATCTGGAGGTTATATCCCGTTTGCCAAAGATACAGTCACAGCTTTACAGGCTCGTGATCCGCGTAACTCAGTGGCAGGTCTCTACACTTCATTTGATGACTACCTGGCTAAGTATGAAGCAGCGACTGACCTGCAAATAGAAGAGGGCTTCCTTTTGCCTGGCTTCAAGGAGGTTTATATGGATATTGCCCGCAGTAATCAAAGCATGTTCGAGTAAAATAAAAAAGCCACGCAATCAATAACTGCGTGGCTTGTTCCTTCACACCAGTAGCTGGGTTTTTCTGTAATGTAAAGATATACCTTTGGTGAAGATTCTATCGATCCTTATCTAATCGTCTCCTTGGATATCGAATTCGATTTTGGGCAGTCGGGGCAGAGTGCAAAGATGGGGAGTCTTATCGTAGGAAATCATCGCGGGGTCTTTACCACCCATTAGATTTATGAAGCTGGCTCCGCTCTTGTCACCCAGGCAGACTATGTTTTTAGTGCTCAACCCTTCCTTTACTATTCCATCCCACACGATGTTGGGTGTATTGAGCCCACTAAGTTCGTGCCAGGGCACTAGTGCGCGATGACGGGGCGCTGTCCCACCTCCACGGTACTTGTTGTCGTGTATGTAAATTTGCTCAGGATACGGGTCATAGTTGGGATCATCATAACTACGGCCGCCTAGTGTATAGCTGTAAATCATAATGTTGACGTTATCGTTATCCCAAAAATCGTTCTCGAAGACCTCGATGTTGTCGTTAGCGAGCACCAGCAGGCCGGTGCCTGCGGGCACATTGCCTACGATGGCGCCTTCAGGTGCAAAGTTCTCGGTGTTATTACGAAAAACGTTGTTGCTGAATACTCGGGTGCCCCGTCCACCCTGCACTTCTAGATTAGGCAAGTCAAACACGAGAATACCGCCAGTGTTATTTGTAGCGACGTTGTCATATACATCAGCATAGGTGGAATTTTCGATTTCGATGCCGGCTACGTTGAATTCTGCACGGGAATTACGCACGATAATATTACTAGACTGACCAACATAGATGCCCGCATCAGCAGCTCCGATGGCAACAGATTCTTCAATCAGAATATTCCGCGATTGCACTGGATAGATACCATAGGCACCGTTATCGGAGTCGGGACCATTAGTCCACTCGGTCCGCACGCGGCGGACGGTTACGTTGGAGCTTTCGTTAATTTTGAGCGCGTCCCCTACCGTGTCTTCTATGGCCAGTTCCTCAATGATGAAATCATCGGCTGTGACCAGCAGGCCTTCGGCGCCTTGAACTTGATTCTTGAAAGAGAGAATGGACTTATCACTACCGGCGCCACGAATGGTGACACCAGGAACATCCAGTGACAAGCTGCGAGTGATTTCGTGGATACCAGCCGGGATGTCGATAACATCTCCGGGCTTGGCCTGAATAAGCTGAGTTTGCAGTTGTTCTTCAAAAGTAAGTTCGGGCGCAGGTGTTAGTTCTCCCGATTCGCCGCAACTGGTTAACAGACCTACTACGCTCATTAACACAATAGTGTTTATAGAATTGTACTTAGTGCTCATTGCGATCCTTTTCCTCAAGAATTGTACATAATGAAACAACTTTCATATGTGCAGAATCTTTTGATATTGAATTAATGCTAACGATCTACTACCTCATACATCCAGGTGTCACTATTGGTGACTGATTCGGCTGACGAAATGCTGCCAGCTGTTGTCCCTGGGAAATACTTGCGAGCCAGTTCGTCAAGAACAGGCACTATTTCCGGGCCTTCCATGATGCGTTCTAGGCGCTGTTCGTAGAGCATACTGTCGATGCGCAGAATTATCCGGTCATCGCTTTCCAGGTAAAGAGGCCACTGTTTCCAGATGCCTCCATAACTGGTGTTCATGTAACCACTGACCAAAAACAGGCGTCGATCATGCACCGCCAGCCATACGATTCTTGAAGTATCGGGTATCATGGTTTGAAATTCTATTGTGTTGCGATCAGTTAGGAAGCTCCAGTCATCTGGTGCCTGGGCTGGCTCCCCGCTAGTAAATGGACCACCAGAGAAGATCTCCAGGGGGCCATCGGAAAAGCGCATGCTGAACAGGAACAGACCGATGGCAATGATCAACGTAATGACGATAATGCCGATCCACTTGAAGAATTTTGTCATAGGAATCGCTCTTGGTGGAGGAGGGATCGAATAATTCCCCTAAGCCGCTGATAATTATATTAATTCATAAACGTAGTAATAGGGAATATTGCTAATCACGTTATTAATTATCACTCGTATTATACTTTTCGAGGGCAAGGGTCCAATTTTTCTATGATAATTTGATGCTACTTTATGTCGTTATTTGGGGCTAGGAATTCAACGGTAAACTAAGTTTGCTACTATGACTCCATTAGAGACGTAAACCTATCAATAATCAATTAAATATCCATGAATCTTAGTACTAATGCTATTGAGTCACCAACTGGTTGGGTTGCCAAACTTAACCTTAACATTCAGTGTGTGGGCGGCAATAGCCGTCTGATAAATCCGTCTCATATTGGACCCTTAAGAGTTCAAAAGCCGTTTTACCCTGAGGGGCCTTCACTTGCCCACTTGTATATTCTTCATCCACCGGGCGGTGTTGTGGGAGGAGATCAGCTTTATATAGATATGCTCGTCAGCAAAAAGGCTAAGGGACTGATGACAACTCCCGGAGCGACAAAGATTTACCGATCCGATTCAAAAACGATGATTTTGCAACAGACATTTGTTGTGGAAGAGCAAGCTACATTGGAATGGCTTCCTCAGGAAACTATCATTTTTGACGGAGCTTTTGTGGACAGTACAACAAAGGTCAACTTAGTAGGAGATTCAAAATACATTGGATGGGAAATTGTCTGCTTTGGGCGACCAGGGGCTGATGAAGTATTCGAACACGGTTTGGTTAGAATGAACTTAGAGATTTGGCGTGATGATTTGCCGATTTGGTTGGATAGAGCCGTTTTTCCGGCAGAGACCGAAACCAATTCAATATTTCAAGCTGCATGGGGTTTAAACTCTTCACCCGTAATGGCAACCCTGATTGCCTCTTCATGCACCCAGCAAATACATGAAGCCCTAGTTGAGCAACATCTAGAAAAAGGGAGCTATTCAACTAGCCTAATTGAAGATGTACTGGTTTGCCGATATATTGGTGCTTGCTCACAAGAGGCCAAAGCTTGTTTTCTTGAGATCTGGTCACAATTAAGGCCTAGGCTATTAAATAGGTCACCGTGTCCTCCACGAGTTTGGAACACCTGATAAATCAAACAAATGCGTCGGCCTGGCTAATGAGGAAATTGAATGAACTTATCTCCTAGAGAAAAAGATAAATTGCTTATTTTTACTGCTGGCTTACTGGCAGAGCGACGGTTGGCGAAAGGCATTAAGTTGAATTATCCAGAAGCTATTGCACTCATAAGCTCTGCGGTTATGGAGGGGGCCAGAGAAGGTAGAACTGTCGCTGATTTGATGGCCTATGGAGCTACGTTGTTAAGCAGGGATCAAGTGCAAGAAGGTATTTCTGAAATGGTGCATGATGTTCAGGTCGAAGCAACTTTTCCCGATGGCACTAAACTGGTGACAGTGCATAACCCTATCCCATAAAGAGGCAATCATGATCCCAGGCGAAATCGAAGTTATAGATGGTAATTTAGAGCTTAACGAAGGCCGCAATACTGTGAGTGTCACGGTAACAAACAGTGGAGATAGACCTATACAGGTGGGTTCTCATTATCACTTTTTTGAGACCAATTCGGCGTTGAAATTTGAGCGCAATTGCAGTCGCGGCTTTAGACTCAATATTGCTGCAGGCACCGCAATCCGATTTGAACCTGGGCAAGACCGCACAGTTGAATTGGTTGAAATTGCCGGTGACAGAAAAATCTATGGTTTCGGTGGGCAAGTAATGGGATCCCTGGAAGAAGGTACGACATGACACAAATAGATCGCAGTGCCTATGCACAGATGTATGGGCCCACAACAGGTGACAGAGTTCGGCTCGGTGATACTGAATTATGGGTAAGGGTCGAGAAAGACTTCACGACCTATGGTGAAGAAGTAAAATTTGGGGGTGGGAAGGTAATTCGGGATGGAATGGGTCAGGGTCAGAGTGGTGACGCTGAATCGATGGATACAGTGATTACAAATGCGTTGATCCTTGATCATTGGGGTGTAGTAAAGGCTGATATTGGTCTGAAAAAGGGCAGGATTCATTCTATAGGAAAGGCTGGAAATCCCGACATACAATCCGATATTTCAATCGTAATCGGGCCTGGAACAGAAATAATTGCAGGTGAAGGTCAGATTATTACCGCTGGGGCAATTGACGCTCATATCCACTTCATTTGCCCTCAACAAGTAGAAGAAGCGTTAATGTCAGGTGTAACCACTATGCTGGGTGGTGGCACAGGCCCAGCCACCGGAACCAATGCTACTACCTGTACCCCCGGGATTTGGCATATTGAAAAAATGTACCAAGCCGTGGATAGCATGCCGATGAATTTCGGGTTCCTTGGCAAAGGAAATGCAAGTTTACCCATTGCCTTGGAGGAACAGATAAAAGCAGGTGCAATGGGCCTGAAATTGCATGAAGACTGGGGAACAACTCCTGCTGCAATTGATAACTGTCTCTCCGTGGCAGAGAAATACGATGTCCAGGTAGCCATACACACTGACACACTTAATGAGTCAGGCTTTGTCGAGGATACTCTGGCAGCGCTGAAGGGACGGACGATTCACACTTATCACACTGAGGGTGCTGGAGGCGGCCATGCACCAGACATAATCAAAGCTTGTGGCGTTGATAATGTCTTACCTTCCAGTACCAATCCCACTCGCCCTTATACAGTTAATACAGTCGATGAGCATTTGGATATGTTGATGGTGTGCCACCATTTGGATCCGTCCATCCCAGAAGATATCGCTTTTGCTGAATCTCGCATCAGACGTGAAACTATTGCTGCTGAAGACATCCTTCATGATTTAGGGGCCTTCTCCATGATCGCGTCTGATTCACAAGCGATGGGAAGGGTCGGTGAAGTCATATCACGTACTTGGCAAACGGCGCACAAAATGAAAGTTCAGCGAGGAGCCCTAACTGGAGATGATGAAAAATCAGATAATCAGAGAGCCAAGCGATATATTGCAAAATACACTATAAATCCGGCACTGAGCCATGGAATTTCTGGTTCAGTAGGATCAATAGAAGTCGGCAAAATTGCAGATCTGGTTTTATGGCAGCCAGCTTTTTTTGGTGTCAAACCTTCCCTGATTCTTAAAAGTGGAATGATTGCAGCAGCCCCCATGGGCGATCCTAACGCGTCAATTCCAACGCCTCAACCTGTTCATTACCGACCAATGTTCGGTGGTTTTGGCCTAGCAGCAGCTAAGACATCTATTGCTTTTTTATCGCAAGCCGCAATTGACGCCGGCGTTCAGGAATCGATCAGTTTGCAGTCCAACCCCATGAGCGTGAAAAATTGTCGGAATATTAAAAAGTCAGATATGGTAAATAACAACTACCAACCCAATATTGAGGTGGATCCGCAGACTTACGAAGTTAGAGCGGATGGAGAATTACTGACTTGTGAACCGGCCGCAGAAGTGCCATTAGCTCAGCGCTATTTCTTGTTTTAGAGAGCAGCCAAACTAACATGTGGGAACTAACTGAAAAATATTCTGGTAAGCGAAATCCAGATACAAATCTGTTTTTACCATTTGAAATGCGGCAACGCTCCAGAATGAAGGTGAAACTGGAGAACGGCGAATCCGCTGTCATTATTTTGCCTCGCGGCGGTATATTAAGAGACGGAGATTTGTTGCGATCCACCTGTGACAAGGTGGTCTCGGTAAAGGCAGCAAAAGAGTGTGTTACGACTGTTTGTGATAATGATCCGCTTTTGTTGACAAAAGCCGCCTATCACTTAGGCAATCGTCATGTGGCCTTGCAGATAGAAGAAGGCCTCTTACGCTATCAACATGATCATGTATTAGACGAGCTGGTGCATGACCTAGGATTGAAAACCGAAGTAGAAGACGAGCCCTTTGAGCCGGAATCCGGAGCTTATAGTAGCCACGACCATTCACATTCGCAAAATGACTAATACCTCGAATTCATTGTTACGCCTTTTACAATTAGTAAGCCCATCTTCACCGGTGGGAGCTTATGCATATTCTCAGGGTCTAGAACAGGCAGTTGAATGGGGCTGGATTGGAACAGAGGAGGAATTACAGTGTTGGTTAAACGGTGTATTGCTAAATTCTATTCTTCTATTGGATGTGCCTATATTAATCCGCCTCTATAGGGCATGGCAGCAAAAGGATTTGGATCAATTGCGCTACTGGAATCAATATCTACTGGCTTGTCGTGAAACACGGGAACTTCGTGAACAAGAAGAGCTATTAGGCCGAGCACTAACGAGAGTTCTAATTAAGCTCGATTTTGTTGATTTACGAACCATTAATTCGATTGGTGTTAAGAAAGTCGGTAGCAATGGTCAAAGCGCTATCAGTTATTGCGCCGCCTTTGCGTGCGCAGGCACAAATTGGGAAATTGATTTGCCTTCGTTGCTTCTTGGATATTGCTGGGCCTGGTCTGAAAATCAGATAATGGCAGCACAGAAGCTATTGCCTGTAGGCCAAAGTGCCGGTCAGCGTATACTTTTCGCAATATCGGAAAAAGTAGCTAATGAGGTTGACGCTTGTTTTGCTATTCCCGATGATGAAATTTCTGGTGCGCTTCCTGGTCTTGCGCATGCCAGTGCTGCCCATGAATCGCAGTATTCGAGATTGTTTAGATCTTAAGTTATGGTTATACGAGGAGTGTAGAAAGTGCCGGAAAAAGCAGTGCTTAGAGTGGGAATAGGCGGCCCTGTGGGTTCCGGAAAAACAGCGTTGGTCAATCAACTATGCCTGGCCATGCGTAGTGATTTATCTATTGCGGTAGTGACCAATGATATATACACCAAAGAAGATGCCCAGTTTCTTGTTCAACACAATGCCTTGGAGCAGGAGCGTATAACCGGCGTTGAAACCGGAGGTTGCCCCCATACAGCAATACGCGAGGATGCGTCAATAAACCTTATTGCTGTAGAAGAGTTATGCCACAAATTTAAGTCGCTTGATATGGTTCTTATCGAGAGCGGCGGTGACAATTTGAGTGCAACATTCAGTCCTGAATTGGCTGATCTTATGATTTACGTAATTGACGTTTCGGCGGGGGATAAAATACCTCGAAAGGGAGGGCCTGGGATTACTCGGTCTGACCTTCTTGTGATAAATAAGATAGATTTAGCGCCCTACGTTGGAGCCTCTCTCGAGGTAATGAAACATGATACTGTTGAAATGCGCAGCGGAAGGCCGTTCGTTTTCGCGAATATGAAAACACAAGAAGGAGTTGCCGAAATTGTAGATTTCATTAAGACTGAGGGGCTTTTTATAGGCAAATAGCTAAGCTTGGCCTCAAGGGTTTGCATAGTTACGCTCCAGAAATGAGCACTAACAAACATCGCGCACTATAATAAGGCGTATTCTTTCAGTTTCCTCGGTTCAATATTTTTAATACCCCACCCCAATCACCTGTTGTTATTTCCTAACCTCTCTTTTTTTGGGCTCTGTATCGGTTCTGAACCATCTAATTTGAATTAACAACAATTATGGCATGCTACTTGCAGCTATTGAGCTGTGCTGAGGAAGCTTCAGAAGCCGCAGTGGAACCGATCGTAAATTAATAGGAGCATCTAAATGACAAACGATAGAAGTAAGAGGCTATTTTGGTCTCTCATAGGTGGAAGTGCATTGGCTTCCGTCCTGATAAGCCCTTTTGTCTTGGCTGGTGGCACAATACAGTTTGGCGAGAATAGTTCAGTTACTATAGGCGCAGGATTACGGACGGCTTATACCTCGATGGAGGATTCTGCCGGGAGCGGCGATGACTCGAGCGATTTTGACTTGCAGAGCCTTCGCTTGTACATGAGTGGTCAGCTTAATGAGTTAGTTAAATTTACTTTCAATACCGAATGTAAGGGATGTGTGTTTGGCCAGGACGCAGGTGATATTGGCAATGGAGGCGAAGTTGATGTATTGGATGCTATCGTGCAATTTGAATTTAGTCCGGAATTCAACGTCTGGGCAGGGCGCATGTTAACACCAGCTGATCGTATCGAGCTGAATGGACCATATTACGGGCTTAATTGGAACCAATTTACCGTTCCTCTGCTCCCCTCAGATCAATTGGGTCAGGCAGGCCTGCTAGGTAGAGACGACGGTGTTACGGTTTGGGGTAATCTAGGTAAATTTCAATACGCTGTCGGTGCATTCGACGGAGTAGAAGGAGGGCCGAATCAGGACGATAATGTTTTACTCTCGGCTCGGTTTGCCTACAACTTTCTCAATATGGAAAGTAATCCAGGCTATTACACTAGCAGTACCTACTATGGATCTCTTGGGGACATTTTTACTCTCGGCCTATCAATGCAATCCCAGTCTGATGGTACCGGTACCGCTACCGAAGCTGGTGATTTTGACGCGATTATATTAGATGCTCTGTTTGAAAAGGTACTGGGAAATAACGACGTTCTCACTATCGAAGGTGAATTGAAATCGATGGACGCAGATTTGACCGCGGCTGCTCTTGCTGATCCGACCTGTTTCTGTTTGTTCGATGGTGACTCATCTTTTTTTACTGCAGCCTATTTGATCAACACGACCGATTCTTTCGGCCGATGGCAGCCTTATTTGAGATACACGAACACTGAACCTGACTCAGGGCTAGATAGTGATCTAACCGAGATTGGACTGAATTACATTATCGATAGTCATAATCTTCGGCTAAACATAAACTGGTCTTCCGGAGACGCAAGTTTGAGTGGTAAGAGAGGTCCGGATATAGACGGGCTCTCAATCGGGTTCCAAATTCAACTATAATTTTTTATGACATAAAGTAAGGGTTTATCATGAATATTCTATTTAAAGCAAAAAGGTTCGGGGTGTTGATAGCTGCAGCAGTTCTTATGCAGTGGTCTGTATCTATTCTGGCTCAGGACACCATTAAGGTCGGAGTACTTCATTCACTGTCTGGCTCCATGGCTATCAGTGAAACGACATTGAAAGACACTGTTTTGATGATGATTGAGGAACAAAATAAGGCGGGAGGGCTTCTGGGGAGGCAGCTGGAGGCGGTAGTTGTTGATCCAGCCTCCGATTGGCCTCTTTTTGCCGAGCAAACTCGTGAGTTAATCACTCAGGAAGGAGTCGATGTAATTTTTGGTTGCTGGACTTCAGTTTCCAGAAAATCGGTATTACCGGTAATCGAAGAACTCAATGGACTTTTGTTTTATCCGGTTCAGTATGAAGGTGAAGAATCATCGAAAAATGTATTCTATACCGGTGCCGCGCCGAACCAACAAGCGATTCCTGCTGTTGACTATTTGATGAATGAGATAGGCGCAGAACGCTGGGTCCTTGCTGGAACTGACTATGTTTATCCAAGAACTACTAATCGTATTCTCGAAGCTTATTTGAAAGCGAAAGGTGTGGCTGATGAGGATATCATGATCAATTACACTCCCTTTTCGCACTCGGATTGGCAAAATATCGTAGCCGATATCCAGCGATTTGGTTCTACTGGCCGGAAGACAGCAGTTGTTTCCACTATTAACGGTGATGCAAATGTTCCGTTTTACATAGAACTGGGTAATCAGGGCGTCTCGGCTGAAGATATTCCGGTCATCGCTTTTTCGGTTGGTGAAGAGGAGCTGTCAGGCATCGACACTGCTCCGCTTGTTGGCCACCTGGCAGCATGGAACTATTTTCAAAGCGTATACAGCGACACCAATGAAGAATTCATAGACACTTGGCACTCATTCATAGGTAACCAGAGTCGGGTTACCAATGACCCGATGGAAGCCACCTATATCGGTTTCAAGATGTGGGCAGAAGCGGTGGAAGCTGCAGGAACTACTGACGTAGATGCGGTCGAGCAGGCCATGATCGGGCTAGAAGTTCCCAATCTGACTGGCGGAACCGCTGTGATGAACAAAAATCATCACCTTTCCAAACCAGTCCTAATCGGTGAAATTCAGGATGACGGTCAATTCGATGTGGTCTGGGAAACTGATGGCGTTGTCGCAGGAGATGCTTGGTCTGATTATCTTGAAGGCAGTCGCGATCTGGTTTCAGACTGGACTGAGCCAACAAGATGTGGCAACTACAATACTGTCTCCAATCGATGCCTTGGGTCCGGTTCGCAGTAGTAGACATGCTCTTGTGAGCATGGAAGAATAATCTCCAAATGCGGGGCACCAGATTAAGTTGGTGCCCCGCTATTTTTAGAATTTCCACTTTGGGGTGAGATTATGCAAAGGATAGTTCTTATCCTTTCAGCTGTGCTTTTTCTGTTTGGGCTAAGTGGCACTCTATCCGAAGTAGAGGCTCAACCAGAAGATGTTCTGCAGGCCCCTTCCTCTCTTGAAGAAATCGTACAGGCACTCGCTACAGCACGTCGTAATGAAATTCCAGCATTAGTAGAAAATATTGCGGAACTCGAAGATTCGCGACGAAGGTCTTTTCTCGAAAGCATGCTAGAGGGTCAGATTTATTTTACCCGTCAAGAAGAGCGTGTAGTAAAAGCAGTACGTATTGAGGAACAGTTTCAAATCAGTGATAGCCTAACAGGTGAGGATCTGGGGCTGGTGGGTACGAGGGCTGTGGGCCGGGTCAGTGTCAACAATAGCTTGCGAAGAAATCTTCGATTGCTGATTGCGGGTATAGACCTTGAAAATGAAGATCCTGAAATCCGACTCTCTGCCGTCGAATACCTGGTCTCTCAAGCTGCAACAGAGTCGCGAGAGCAGCTTCTGCAACTAAAAACTGTGGAAATTGACAATGCTGTGAGTCAGGCGATAGAAGAAGGCCTCGCTCTGGTCGATTTGTCCTCGGAAGACCCTTCATTGCGCAGCGCAGCGCTTGATCAATTATCTGGTAATTTAAAAAATACGATTAGGAATGCCATAAGGCAGGTAGCCGAGGGTGATCCTGATCCAGACGTCCAGGCTAAGGCAGAAGATGTTCTTTATTCCATTCAGAGGGATGTTGAGCTGTATGGTTATGTTCAAACACTATTTTTTGGACTAAGCCTCGGTTCGGTATTGTTGCTTGCCGCTATTGGTCTAGCAATCACTTTTGGGGTAATGGGTGTTATCAACCTGGCGCACGGGGAATTGATCATGTTAGGGGCTTACACAACGTATGTTGTCCAGCAAACTTTTCCTAACTCCATCGATCTGTCTCTCCTCATTGCAGTTCCAGCAGCCTTTATTGTGTCTGGCTTATTCGGTATAGCGATCGAGCGGGGAATTATTAGATTTTTATATGGGAGACCTTTGGAAACACTGTTGGCAACCTTCGGTATTAGTTTAATTCTCCAGCAGCTGGTTCGGACTGTATTCAGTCCACAAAATAGGCCGGTAAGTAATCCTGACTGGATGAGCGGGCAATGGCAATTAAACGAGGTGCTAGCCTTTAACTACAATCGGTTATACATACTGATATTCTGCATTATCGTATTTGCATTGTTGTCGTTACTCTTGAAAAAAACGAAGCTTGGAATCGAAGTTCGAGCTGTAGCGCAGAATAGGGCAATGGCTAAAGCAATCGGCGTCAGGAGTAACTGGGTAGATGCTCTAACTTTTGGTCTGGGTTCTGGTCTTGCGGGTATCGCCGGAGTTGCTTTAAGTCAGTTGACGAATGTAGGACCCAACTTGGGTCAGGCTTATATTGTTGATTCGTTCATGGTAGTTGTTTTTGGAGGCGTGGGGAATCTTTGGGGTACATTCTATGGAAGCTTTATTCTTGGAATTGCTAACAAGATTATGGAGCCCTGGGCTGGGGCTGTCGTTGCGAAAATATTAATACTCGTTTTCATTATTCTTTTTATTCAGAAGCAACCTAAAGGGTTATTCCCTCAAAAAGGTAGAGGCATGGAAGAGTAGCTTTGCGTAGTAAGTCATTTATCATCGAAACCTTACAAGGAGATACTGGTGGTCGAATTTTGATTGCCATCTTGCTGTGTGGCTGTGTGGTTTTTCCAGTATTTAACTTGTTAGTACCCCAATCTTCCGCATTTCACATTTCCACTTATCTGGTGACTTTGTTTGGAAAGTATCTGTGCTTTGCGCTATTGGCGCTCGCACTGGATTTGGCCTGGGGGTACTGCGGCATCCTGTCTTTAGGGCACGGAGCTTTTTTTGCGCTTGGTGGTTATGGCATGGGGATGTATTTAATGCGGCAGATTGGGGATCGTGGTGTTTATGGGGACCCTCTTTTGCCAGATTTCATGGTTTTTCTAAATTGGACTGAACTTCCCTGGTATTGGTACGGGTTTAATAATTTTGGGTTTGCTATGGTGATGGCGATGTTTGTCCCAGGGCTATTAGCTTTTGTGTTCGGCTGGCTGGCCTTTCGTTCGAGGGTCACTGGAGTTTATCTCTCCATCATCCTGCAAGCTCTAACCTACGCGTTAATGCTGGCATTTTTTAGAAACGAGATGGGCTTTGGTGGAAATAATGGACTTACAGACTTTAAAGACATTATTGGTTTCAATTTACAAACTGACGAGACTAGAGCCGTGCTCTTTGTCGTCACCGGACTAATACTCATTCTCGTGTATCTTTTTTGCCGGCATATTGTTAAGTCAAAATTTGGTCGCGTGGTTGTTTCTATACGTGATGCTGAGAGTAGAATGCGTTTCATTGGCTATAAAGTTGAAAATTATAAAACGTCGATATTTGTTTTGTCCGCGCTAATCGCTGGTATCGCTGGAGCGCTGTATGTACCTTTCGTCGGAATTATTAACCCTGGGGAATTTGAGCCGCTTAATTCCATCGAAATTGTTATATGGGTAGCCATAGGAGGACGCTCGACTCTGTATGGCGCTGTGCTTGGGGCGATTCTGGTGAACTATGCCAAAACTAGATTCACCGCAGTAATGCCAGAAGTCTGGTTATTTGCACTTGGAGGGCTCTTCATTTTTGTAACTCTGTTTCTACCAAAAGGCCTTGTCGGTTTCTTTTCCGATCTTAAAGAGAAAATGGAGAAGAAAGCGTGAGTCGTTTCAGTAAAATGTTTGAAGGATGGCGCGGGGAAAGGCAATGGAGCGCGTTTAGCCCAGAAATTAACTCAAGAGAGTTCATCGATCTGAGTCACGGTACATTGCTATATCTGGAAAATATCACCGTGAGCTTTGATGGATTCAAAGCGCTGGACAAGCTGAATCTTTACATCGATAAAGGCGAATTGCGATGTATTATTGGAGCCAATGGTGCCGGGAAGACCACAATGATGGATGTAGTCACTGGAAAACTAAGACCAGATAGTGGTACTGCGTTTTTAGGACAAACTATAAACTTATTAAATATGAGTGAATCGGAAATCTCCGAAGTTGGTATTGGCCGCAAGTTTCAGAAGCCGACGGTGTTGGAAAATTTTTCGGTTTTTGACAACCTTGAATTATCTCTGCATTCCGATCGAAGCGTGAAAGCCTCTCTTTTAGCGAGACTCACCGGCGAGCAGAGAGATCGGATTGAAGAAGTCCTGGAAATCATCGGACTGCAAGCTGAAAAAGAGCGAACTGCTGGGAACTTATCTCATGGACAAAAGCAATGGTTGGAAATAGGTATTTTACTCATTCAAGATCCGTATTTATTGCTTGTAGATGAACCGGTTGCTGGAATGACAGTTCAGGAAACAGAACGAACTGCTGAGCTGTTAACTAGCTTGGCGGGCGAACGGTCTGTAGTGGTAGTAGAGCACGATATGGAGTTTGTTCGCTCCATTGCAAATATCGTCACTGTTTTACATCAAGGCAGTGTCCTGGCGGAAGGAACAATGAATGAAATTCAAGATGATCCAAAAGTAAAAGAAGTTTACCTCGGGAGTTCCGAAACAAGCTCGTGAGAATAAGGTGCTAGAAATCAATCAGTTAAATCATTCCTATGGCCAGAGCAGGGCGCTCTGGGATTTGGATTTCTCTGTCCTAGAAGGAACCATAACATGTGTTATGGGGAGGAATGGTGTCGGAAAAACAACTCTCGTTAAATGTATTCTCGGATTGGAACCAATCAATTCTGGTGAAATTACTTTAAGTGGGGAAGTCATCCACCATCTCAATACCGAAAACAGGGTCCGGCGAGGCATAGGGTATGTACCGCAGGGCAGAGAAATATTCTCAAGTTTGACAGTAGAAGAAAATTTGATTATTGCGCTCGGGGCCAGGCGCGATAAGTTGAAAAAAATTCCTGAAAGAGTTTACGAACTTTTCCCGGTACTTAAGGAGATGGGGAGTCGGCGTGGAGGTGATTTATCAGGAGGCCAACAACAGCAACTGGCTATAGGGCGCGCTCTTGTCAGTGAGCCAGATTTGCTTATTCTCGATGAGCCTAATGAGGGCATCCAGCCCAATATAGTTCAGCAGATCGGGGAAGTGCTACTTCAACTCAATAAAGATGAAAAGCTAACTATCATCCTGGTGGAACAGAAACTGACCTTTGCCCGACGCCTCGGGCAATTATTTTATTTGATGGACAAGGGTCGCTGTGTCGCGGAAGGAGATATGACATCTCTAGGTGATGAACTTATAGAGAAATATCTGGCGGTCTAGCAAAGTCGCGAAGAATCAGGATTACTCCCTAGTACGCCAAATTAGTCTGACTAACCAAATACTGCCTACTATCATGGAGGAGTCAGGCTACATATCATGACAACTGATTGATGTTTTTGGTGTTGGTTGATTGAGTAAATATGAAAATTGGTAATAAGGAAAATCTCAGCCGAAGTCTAGGCGGTTAGTGACTGAAGTTCCATCAATCCACTGATTGCACGTACCCGATGACTCTCACTGTCAGTCACGTACACCAAGCCATTGTGTACACAAACCCCGTGGGGCCGGTTGGTTTTGCATCCCAAAGGATCGCCATCGGGTCCATCGCCTCGCTCACCGTTGCCCAGTACGGTATAGATCTCGCCAGTTGACAGTGACATCCTCCGGATAACATGATTCTCGGTATCCACGATATAGAGGGAGTGATCCTCGCGTGAATACGCTATACCTTTTGGTCCGTTGAAGGTGGCGGAGATTGCTGGTCCACCATCACCGGAGTACCCCCTTTCCCCAGTCCCGGCTATACGATGCAAGCGGTTACCTTCGATATCCAGCTGATACACTGAATTACCTTCTCTCAAAACGAGATACGCATTACCGTCAGGGTCAGTATCAATGGAGCGGGGGCCTAACAGCGGAGTGCCTCTTAAAGGGCCGTCGTTGGGTGTAGCAATACGTTCGCCTGTACCGCCAATTGTGTCGATAAAACCGGTTTCTCGGCTGACAATACGTAAGCGTTGGTTGCCGATATCGCAGATCAGCAAGTTACCGCGGGAATCGAAAGCGATACTGTGAGGTTGCCTTAATTGGGCAAGAACCGCGATACCACCGTCACCGGAGAACCCTGGTTGGCCATTGCCGGCGAGTGTTGTAACAACGCCGGATTGGCGGGCTATTCGATGTACGCAGTGGCTGTCGCGTTCAACGATGTAGAGATTGCCCTGTTCATCCCAGCGAATCTCGTGGGGTGCGGAGAACGGAGTATCCAGCGGTCGTCTCGATTCGGCTACAAATCCCTTCTGGCCGTTACCGGCTATTGTCGAAAGCATCCCACTTGCTAGGTCCAAGCGACGAATGCGGCCTGTATCTACCTCGCAAAAATAAAGAGCTCCATCCGGCCCTATGGCCAAACCATAAGGATTGTTGACGGGTGCATTCGTGGCGAGAGTACCACCTGAACCTTCGTATTCATAACCAGCAATACCTGTTCCTGCTACGGTGATTACTTGCTGTCGCTGTGCCCAGGTCAGCGAAGGCAGGCCTACCAAGCCGGCAGCGAAAGATGTCCGTAAAAACCGTCGTCTTGATATGTGGGCCATCTCCACGCCTCTTGTTATCGTTGTTTCCAATTTCACGACTATACATCAATCTTGATCTGTCGTACGGTCGATTTGCACTGGCTATTGTGCCTAGATTGGGGTAAAAAAGGGCTGACAACAAACGCAAATATTCAAGAGTGACAATACCTAGAAGTAATAGCAGGAGAAGATTATGTGCGATGAAGAAACCCAAAAAGAAGTAGAAGAGTACCTGCGTCGCCACCCAGAGATGACGCGTCGCGATTTTACCAAGCTGGCCACTGGCGCTGGCCTAGCCATGATGTTCCCATCGATAGCGAACGCCCAAGCTATTTCAGAACGGGATGTGAATATCGAGACTCCCGACGGTGTCGCCGATTGCTATTTCGTCTACCCATCAATGGGCGCCCATGCTGCTGTACTCGTATGGCCCGACATTTTGGCATTGCGACCAGCTTTTCGCGAAATGGGCAAGCGTTTGGCGCGTTCTGGCTATGCAGTACTGACTGTGAATCCATTTTACCGTGACGCCCACGCGCCGGTAGTGGGTCGCGGTGCTAGCTTTGGTCAACCGGAAATCCGAAATCTTGTGTTACCAATGGCCCGTAATCTAAATGCTGAGACCCACTTTTCCGATGCTCGCGCCTTCGTGGCCTGGCTGGACGATCAATCCGAGGTTGATACCAGTATGGGTATTGGCACAACCGGCTATTGCATGGGCGGCCCGATGGTCATGCGGACCGTCGCCGCTGTACCAGAACGCCTCGCGGCCGGCGCGACTTTCCATGGTGGTGGCTTGGCAACTAATGCGCCCGATAGTCCGCACCTATTGATTCCACAAACACGAGCCCAGGTTTTACACTGCGTTGCAGAGAACGATGACAACAATGATCCGCAGGCTAAGGTAACCCTCATGGAAGCATACAATGCGGCTGGCATTCCTGCCGAGATTGAAGTCTACGAGGATGCTATGCACGGCTGGTGTGCGATTGATTCACAGGTTTACCATGAAGCACAGGCAGAACGCGCTTGGGGTCGTCTACTCAACTTGTTTGAAAACGCGCTGGCGTGAAGTAATTAACTGAATCTAGCAGTAGTTACTACCGGTAAATTTAATAAAAAGCTGGCTATTGCGTATTTAGCTTATTAGTCCAGAAGATGTCGATACCTCCAAGGCTGTTATCTTGTCGGGTAGAGAACCAGGAAAATGTATTGTCACCGGGAGGCAAAGCTGGGCACATATCTGCCGCGGCAGTGTTCACCTGAGGGCCAAGATTACGAGCTGCTCCCCAGTTATTGGGACCTAATTGCATGGCACCATAAATATCCATACCGCCGTAGCCTCCTGGGCGGCTTGAGGTGAAGTACACCATGCCATCTTTGTCCTGGGTGAAATGGAATTCCTCAGCGGCGGTGTTGATATTTGACCCCTGGTTAATTGGATTTGTCCAATTACCGCTTTCATCTTGCGTTGAGCAGTATATATCCGAACCACCGAACCCGCCTTCACGCCGAGACGCAAAACACAGGGTATTGCCATCTTGCAGCACCGCTGGACAGTGTTCATCACCTTCGGTAGTGCTTATGGGGAAGGGAACCAATTTAGGTTCAGTCCAATCGCCATTGTCTTTATGCGTAACAAAAAGGTCGTGGTTATTCAGAGGTGTCGTAGTGGCGAGTCTATCCGAACGAAAGTAGATAGTATTGCCATCGGCAGTAATCCACGGCTCTCGATCGTCGCCCTTGCGTAGTGGGTTGATATCGGTATGAGGTGGCTGATTCACCGGGATACCCATATTAACAGGCGTGTTCCAGCTACCAGTT
>Ga0207965_1000035_pt1 | contig 32713 bp, 26 predicted proteins | sample Knorr_S23_td_O2m_FD_185609 | JGI IMG/M metagenome (GOLD analysis project Ga0207965, IMG submission 185609) | Marine microbial communities from Southern Atlantic Ocean transect - Knorr_S23_td_O2min_ad_571m_LV (SPAdes) (version 2) | ecosystem: Environmental > Aquatic > Marine > Oceanic | place...
ACTCACAACTCGCAGGATGGACCCTTCTTCCAATTCCGATAGACGATAATGACATAGATGAGTCCCCACACTGCAATGAGATCAGCACGACCTAAATACGAGACTAGTGCAAGGGCACCATATAACAGCAACTGCTGTGGAGGTTTCTGACCTCAGAGTGACTTCATCTTTTCATCCATAAGATTTGTTAGGTGTGTCTATTCAATATACGGCTGACTGCCTAGTAGGGTTTCAAATTGTTGCAGAAAATCTTGATCTAGTCTTCTTTGTCAGGTCTGCAATCTTTTCGGGGTCTGGTCCAGCTAAGTCCCGCTCCTACCGCAACACCTACTGCTATCCACACTGGGTCCTGAGTCACCGCAAAAACCGCCGCACCTATAGCGACACCAACACCGATCCAATCCCCTCTATTTGTCATCTAAATTTTCTGTCTAGAGTGAGTTGAAAATGTAATGGAATTTTTTTGAGTGCTGGGACTCCAAGGCAATTTGAAATCAAAAAATCCCTCACACAAAACAGTACACTACTTTCCATATTGGAAAGTGTTTGCTAGGTTACTTTCCATATTGGCAACTAACGTGGGGATTCATAAATCATGACTGATGAAAATCAGATTACAACCGCAGAGGCACAATCGGCACTTGAGTCTTTGAACAAAATAGGAAATGAGACAATATCGTCTTTAAGGCCACCACTCTGGTTGATCACTATGCTCTCTTTGTTGTGTGGCATCTTCACGTTCTCATTTGCAGTAACAGAGGGAGAGAACCACTGGGCCTTAGGGATGTGGTTATCAGGAATCTCAGTTGTCTTGTTGCTTCTATTTTGGATGTACAGCGCGCGATTACTGGGTGTAAGAGCACCAGTATTACCACCTTCAGGTTCAGGAAAAGTTTTTCTTGCCTTACAGGCACTCTTCTATGCTGTTGTAATGTTCGTGGGAAGAGGGGCCACGTTATGGGGTAGACCTGAGACCCGTCTGGAGGGTGACTTTCCGATCGCCGATCTTCCTTTGGCACCCTATATCGCGGCAGTGATCGTCAGTTTGTCCGTCGCATATCTGACGTATAAGTACCCAACGAATGAATGGGTACAGCAGGATGCTTCAAAATGACAAACTCACGCTTTAATGCCCTGATTCACGCACCTAATCGTTTGCATATATGCGCGATGTTATCCGCTTCGGGTGAACTAGAATTCAAACTCCTTCGCGAACAGCTTGATGTAAGTGATTCGGTGCTCTCCAAGCACATTAAATCACTTCAAGAGGCTGGCTATGTTGCCGTCGCAAAAAGAAGGGATTTTGGACACCGACGCACATGGCTTTCGTTAACCTCTGCGGGTCGTGGTGCCTATACCGAACACGTCAACGAACTAAGAGAAATGGTTGGCTGACAACGTAGACGGGAGCACCACACCGGACTGAGCAGCCCCACCAATTTGTTTAATGAAAAACTATGTTTCGATTCTAGCCAACCAAAATCTGAAATGCCCCGCTCACTCGCTGATCGTAAATAAATCACCCTTGAACCCCTCCCTTCAATCGGCGGCGCTGCGGGCGATGATCGGGACGATGCGACGCGCCACCTCTGCCGCGATGCTATCGTGGTCGTCCATGACGACCACCGGTAAATGATGTTTTTACGTGACCCCAGTGCTTACCACGGGGAAAACAATAAAAGACCATTTTTTGAAGGATGGTATCATAAGTTAGTCACGAATGATGGTCGCGCACTGGTGATAATTCCTGGTATTTATCGCAGCGGGTTTAATAATAATCAAACAGCTTTTGTAATGATTTTTGATGGTGATACAGGTGAAGTGTTCTATGAGCGATTTGAAGTTCAGCAGTTCAGCTGTAGTACATCCAGTTACAGTCTACACATTGGATCAAACCACTTTTCATCGCAAAACATAATCTTAGATATTGAATCAGAAGCTCTTACAATCAAAGGACAGGTCACTGCAGATAATTTGAAACCTTGGCCGGTAACTCTATTCGAACCGGGTTGTATGGGTTGGTACGCTTACGTGCCCACAATGGAATGCTTTCATGGCATCCTGAGCATGGATCATTCCTTAGATGGCCAAATTGAACTCAATGGTTCTAATTATGATTTTGTTGGTGGTCGAGGCTATATCGAAAAAGACTGGGGCCGCAACTTTCCTGAAAACTGGATCTGGGCACAATCAAATAATTTTTCGAATAGTGATTTAAGCATCACTGCATCATTGGCAACTATCCCTTGGAAAAACACAGCTTTTGCTGGATTTATCGTTGGTTTATACCATAAAAATAATCTTTATCGTTTTACGACCTACAGAAATACAGTTACCAAAGAAATCCATTACGATTCTAATAAATTTTCCTGGCAATTAAGGCAGAACGACCTCGTGTTGGAACTCACCATTGAAAAAGGGCATAAAGCAGGCTTGCTATACGCACCTGATAAAATGGATATGGTTCCCAGAGTGCCTGAATATCTTGATGGTAATATTTATCTAAAATTATACGACCATAAAGGAACGATCGTAGAAGACCAAACAACGTCGGCAGCTGTAGAAATAATAGGTGACGTTAGGAAATTGATTAATATGGCAGGAGGATTACCATCAGGTTGAGCATAGATCCCACTGTCGGGGGATAGAGAAGGCTGTGGCTCTACCGGGCACCCACAGTGCGAACAAGTCTCTGCCGTATCGCTGATCTCCTTCGAGCATTCGTAACACTGGATGAAAGAGATTGCTTGGGCGACTTATGGGTTACTTGCCCCTAAACAACCGCCAAGACAACGAAGCCCTACAAGCTCATCAGTGCTTGCAGGGCAACGGTTTCTAGCAGTGCGCCCGACAGGATTCGAACCTGTGACCTCGTGCTCCGGAGGCACGCGCTCTATCCAACTGAGCTACGGGCGCATTCGAAGATCAAGATCGCGCAACCACCTTACCGGTCAAGCTGAAAACCAGGGTAGAAATAAGTCGACGCCCGCCACGGTAAAGTGACGGGCGCCGTCAGACGAGCGCGTGAAATAAGCCGAGTTCTGTCCCCTCGCGGGGGAGGATCATTCCTCTAGGACTACCGTTGCCGGCAGCCTCGTGCGGCCTACCCGGGACTCAGTTGGAGCGAGCAACTCCTTGTCCCCTATTTGGCCTTGCTCCGGGTGGGGTTTGCCTTGCGACTCCCGTTACCGGAAGCCCGGTGCGCCCTTACCGCACCCTTTCACCCTTGCCTGTGCCGCAAGCGGCCATCGGCGGTCTACTCTCTGTTGCACTTTCCGTCGCCTCTCGGCGCCCGGGCGTTACCCGGCACCCTGCCCTGCGGAGCTCGGACTTTCCTCCGGTGGCATAAGCCATCGGCGATCCTCACTCACGCGCTCATCTCAATCCTAACTCATGGGCCGAGCTCCCCCCAGTCCCCTAGTGTATTCAAACCTCTCGACCACCCCATTCCATCTAGCCCAGAGAATTTGACTTGCAGGGATTCAGGCCACACGATGCCATTTGATTAACCCAGCGAGAAATCTGCGATGCTGCGTCTAAGCTTTCTGTGGTCCATAGTCCTTCTTGTCATCACTCCACTTGGAGTCATTGGTCAAGAGGAGCCAGTTGTTGTCTACCTTGTGAGACACTCTGAACGAGCGGAGGACGGCACGGACGATCCCCCGATTTCAGAAGCTGGGTGGGCACGATCTCGGCTTTTGTCCAAGATGCTCCAGGATGCCGGGCTAACACATATCCATTCAACCGACTACAAGCGTACACTTTCGACGGGTGAGCCCACAGCAGAAGCTACTGGCTTAACGATCGACTTGTACGATGCAAGAGATCTTGTTGTAGCAGCCGCGCTTATAGCTGCTACTCCTGGGCGCCATCTGGTTTTAGGACACTCAAACACGACACCGGGCTTCGTTGAAGCCCTAGGTGGAGAGGCAGGCACCCCGATCGCTGAAATGGAGTATGACAGGCTCTACATTGTCACACTATTCCAGGGCAATGTGAGTTCAGTGCTTCTCAGATTTGGTGAAAAATTTAGCGGGTAACTCGAGTTCGAAGACCGAGCAAACGATATCTCATCTGCTCAGTCTCAGGATCCATCCTGAGAAACGGGGCGGCCCCCGTTCCCCTCATCAAAATACTCCCGGAACCAGTCGAACATCCGTTCCCAATGATCCACAAAATCCTCAGCAGAACTCGCCCGCCCCGCCCCATGACCTCCACTCATGTAGTTAACCCAGACAACCTCTTTTCCGAGTCGACGGAGCGCATAGTACATCTCCCGTTGATTCGTTGCAGGCACATTCCAGTCTCCTTCACCGGAAAGCATCAGTAGTGGGGTATTGATGCGGTCTGCGAACATGATCGCTGAATGTTCTATGTATTTCTGTGGTTGTTCCCACAGGGTTGCTCCGATGCGGTCCTGCCCAATCTCAGCCGCGCGATAGTTACGAGTGGTAATCCTAGGGCTATCGCCGAGAAATGAGATCATATTCACTTTGCCGGATACATTCGCCGCAGCGGCAAAACGATCGGTCTGGGTAATCAGTAAATTCACCGCGTAACCACCGTAGCTCTGGCCATACACACCGATCTTGTCGTTATCGACTATACCGCGATCAACAAGCTTGTTGATCGCAGATGGGACCGCTTTGAGCCAAGCCTCCCCAGGAAAGCCTTCTTCAAACCGCACAGAAGGCCTGAACCCGAACCACCCCTGAGCCGTAATGAGGTTCATGTTCTCGTTATAACCGTTATCGAAGAACTGCTCGTAGATCTCTGCTACCAGAGGATATTTCCGGCCAGGCTCATAGCCGACGGGGTAATAGAGGATCCCGTAAAGCGTATTCCCGTCTATATCGAGATACTCGATGAGTTCAGTTTTCGAGAGTGGAAGATCAGCAAGCTGAGAATTTAGATCAGTTAACTGCTTACGCTCACTAAAGTTCTCACTAGCGGCCCAAATCTCATCCGGACGATTACCGTCCGACATCCTATAGATGACCGTGCCCCCATCATCCGAGAAATTGAAGGAGCGGTACAGGTTTTCATCGAGCATCATGGTTTCAATCACGCCCGACTGAAGATCAAGACGCTTCAAGCCTCGCTGCCATTCGTCACTAGCAGAGTAGGTGAAATAGATATAGCGACCGTCTTCACTCCATGATTGGACGGACCGGGAAGGACGCGATTCCTCGTCCTCTTCGAGTGGCAAAACAAGTTCAAGGCCACCGTCATCTGGAGAAAAGATATGCCATCCCGTCTGAGAACTCATGAGAATATTTTGGTCGTCAGGACTCCACCTCATCGGCGAGAAACTCATCTTGGTAGAATCGTCTTCAGACACAGAACCACGATGTTGTTCGGTAAGATTGGCTGTACTGTCCTCCTCAAGCTTTCTCAGGAAAACATTTCCCTCCTCACTGTAAACAAAAGCGTCTCCAGCCTTGTTCCAGTTTGGGTTTGTACGGCGCTCACTTGAAGCTACAATCGATTCTGGAGCTGACCCGTCGAGCACCAGTTTGAGGATTTCATACTCTGTGCCCTCATTTCTCTCGTAAGCTGTTTTCTGGGGTTTGACAGCGGTATAGGTCACGAAATCTCCGGATTCTCCAAACCGGAGACCCTGCACGTCAGCCTCGGGGAGGATCTCCTCGACCGATCCACTGCTAACGCTCACGAGCGCAGCTACCTGTCGGCTAGCAAGATTCCTAACTCTGTCCCAAGCCAGAAAATCGTTCCGTGAATCCTGGACAACGACTGGCCCAGAGGTCATTACAGCAAATGCCTGTCGTGCCTCTTCTGCCCACGCTTCCGGCCTTAGTGAGAGGAGAACAGACGATCCATCTGGGGCCCAAATAAGGGGTGAGTTAGAGGATATCTCCTTGGTGGTGCCAAGGCTGACGGATCTCGTGTTCCCAGATTCAATGTCGTACACCCTAAGTTGGTACTGGCCTCCCACCATCAAGAAATACCCAAGCTGAGTATCGTCAGGAGACCATGTAAGCCCCCTAACCTGCACCGGGTCGCCGAATAGCCATTCCTGATCGCCAGATATGGTTTCAATGAGGAGTACACGTGTGCTTGCGGGACTTACGTACGTCGGATCTCCGAAACGCATATGATCAACATCGGTGCGGTCTCTGCGAGATTGCACCGTGACTGCCAACCACCGACCATCGGAAGTGACATCCGCAATGCTTCCCGACATAACGTCGAGTGCCGTATTGGGTGTGAGGAGGCCATCCTGCTGTGCAATTACTGAATCGCCAGCTGCAGATACAAGTATGAGCGCGATAAAAACAGACCGTTTGAACATCTTTTAGATCTCCTGCTTAAAATCTTGAGTACGGCATTAGACCAAGTCTTTTAGCTCACGCCTAATCACCTGGGCTGCGCCTTGGTGGTCGACATTGAGGCCATCGTCCGGGTTGACCAGTCCGCGGATCTGTGGGCAAGACCCGAGTATCTGAGGACATTCGCTCCGGATCCTCGGATGCCTGATACGCAAGCATCGCGGCAAGCGTCGCGTTATTCCGGAGGTCTGCAAAAACGATCTTATCAAATGTGTCCCGGTTGGTATGCCACGTGTATTGCCGATAATCCGGGTAGTTCGACTGTAGGCGGAATCCCGGAGCAGGCTTACAGATGAAAGACATGTGATCGCTTCCACCAGTCTCCGGAACTCCGGGAATATCTAATTCTATATGACCCGTAATCTCCACCGGGATTTTTGAAAACCATCTCCCGAAATGTGCTCCGGCACCAGTAAACCCCTGCATCCGTATATAATCGATCCGCCAAGTACCGTTGTCCTGGTTAAACGCAGCCTGTAGCCCGTCGACAACCTCTGCGTTGTCAGCCGCAAACGCTGTCGAACCGATCAGTCCCTGCTCCTCACCTCCCCAATGCCCAACCATGATTGTCCTACGCGGATTTGGGTATGTGGCCTTCAGAATCCGCATCGCCTCGAGCATCATGATCGTACCGGTACCGTTGTCGGTCGCACCTGAAGCACCATCCCAAGAATCAAGATGCGCACTCAATAGTACGTACTCATTGGGTAACTCGGTGCCAGGAATTGTGCCAACGACATTGAATGCGGGAACCTCACCGAGAGACTCAGCTTGAGCGTCAAGCCGGATTCTGGGTGACTGTCCCCGCTCAGCTAAGCGAGCAACAAGTCCGTAGTCCTCGCAGCTGAGATGGACTCCCGGTATGCCTGCCGTCGGAGAACTGAAGATCTTGTCTACACCCCATCCAGCAGACCAGCGTCCAGTTAACACTGCGATTGCACCAGCATTGGCTATTCTCTCGGGAGCCCCAGGCCCCATGGCCCGCGTTGACATCGCAAAGGCCCTTCGTGCTTCATCTCTAGCGTTATTCATCTCCTGGAAAGACTCAGTTGTAGCATGGTCCAACCAAGATTGGTCTTCTCGACAGGTTGGCTCTGCTAATGAGATCGCCACAATTCGACCATCGACTTCAGGCAACCATGCCTCGAATTCATCAGAATTTGTGAACAGAGGCGGTACGATCACCTCACCCTCAATCGGGCCATCAGTGCCCGGACTCCACGCGAGGATCATTCCCTCCAGCGTTCGCTTGCGAGGTGCGATAAGATCGAGGTGCGTGTAACCGCGCTCCCACCCGGTCCACGTACCATACACTTGCTTTTCTGCGTCGATACCCCAGGCGGTGTAGTTGGAAACCAACCAGTCTCCTGCAGCATCAAAGCCAGGCGAACCCATCAGTCGAGGGCCAATCGAATCAAGAAGTGCTTGAGCCAAATCTACAACCTGCGATCCGCCCTCCATGCCCTCCTCCCACATATTCTGGATGACGGAATCATCGGTCGGGAATACCTGGCCCTCAATATCCTGACCAGGAACGCTGACTGTTATGAGCACAAAGAAAGCAAGCCATGTCTTCTTCATAAAATCTTGTCCGGTTGAGGCAACTAATACTCTGCTGAATGTAGGGCTTATTAGGGAGTAAGGGACCTCAGCGCGGCACCATAGTGCAATCAACTAGGGTACTGCACCGCACTCGAAAACGCTGTCGGTCATTCGGAGGGAGTGACAAAAGAGTTACCGCCTCAATCGCCTCCCTCACATCTACAGTCTCCCCAGGTTGGAACACCAATGATATCTGCCAGCGAGGTTGGTCTTCCAAGATAAAAGACTCGAGCTGCGAACCCGCTACCCACGGGATAGCCTCAAGAGCTTCATACATCTCATTTTCGTCCTGAGGGGTCGCCGGGCCGGCACCGAGAGGAATCGTAAGCGGATCCGCCGAGAACGGATGGTTGATACGCCATCGGTTCACAGCGCGGTTCACCCGGCGCCAGTCTGCTCCACGTGACAGCTCGTATTGCGCGTAGTATTGCAGCAGATAGTTGTTATGCTTTGGATCAACTTCGAGTGCCTCTTCGAGTCGATGGATCGACTCCTCAACGTCTCCTTCTGAGAGTGCCTGCATTCCCAGCAAGAAATCAGTATCCGGGTCTTCTGGGTTAAGCTGAGCAACCACATCCGTCATCTTCGCATGCCGTGTCCAGAATAATGAATCATCCGAAGACCCGGTTGTCTCCATGCCTGTGTTAGAACAAGCCGCAGCTGACGCTTGGCAACCACTGATCCACTCGAGTGTCCCGCCAGACCGAGAAACAAGGTATTCGCGTGTGCCGATCCCTAGAACGATTACATAGACGATCACCAACATCCTGTATCTCTGTAGAACAGCCATCAGAGCCCATCCTGCACTTGTTTATCTCGAACTTTCCATATGAATGAGTCCAGATAGTAGTGCATCATACCGTAAGCATAGACCATCATCTGTGAAAACAGTCCATAAGAAGCTTCGTAGTCGAGAGCTGGGAGATTGAACTGGGGTATCGCTGGATACGGCGCAAAATTCACCACCCCAAAGCCGAACTCGTCCAGTGGATAATTGATCAAAAGTTGGAATAGAAATGCGTAGGCAACTCCACCAACGAGGAACCAACGAAGTTTCCCTTGACCAACTAGCCGGCTCCAAAATCCCGGCTTCGCTGCTGGAACGTCCGCAGTGCGCCGCATGAAAGAATAGACCATGACGATGTACTGAACCCCGTGCATAATACGGTGGGCGACCGCGTATAGGAGAATTGAGTTTGTGTTCCAGGCGACAAAATACCAGAGGAAATAGCTCGCACCGATAAAGACATACTTGATCGGGTTGATTGGCTGACCACTTGAGATCGTCTGTCGTATATGCCAGGCATAGATCGCTAGATATACAATCAATACGACCCAGCTAACGGTAAGGAGGCCCTCGACGAATCCAGCCGATACTGGAATATCCATCCTGTGCATCTCTCGGATCCACAGAAAACGAAACATCGGTGCATGCACAAACATGAAGCCGTACAGCACGAAATGCAGAGTGATATCGAAGCGACCAGTCGACGGCAGGCCAGCCCCTGCCTTGAAATCGTAGACACGAGACAGGCCGTGCTGCTGCATCACACTGTGTTGGTGATCCCAAGCTGTGACGAGGAGAAGTAGCGTAATCGGAGCCCAGATCAGGCCCGCACCCGTCAGAATGAGGATCAGGAAGGGGCCAACGATCAGCCGTTCTCTAAAGCGTTCCCAGACTTGAGGCATACCGTAGGAACGAATCCAACCGGCGTAGTGATGTGGGATCGTAATCCACAGGTTGATGGATGCAACAGCGACGTACGGAAGCCAGCGCTGGAAACCCAAAGCAATCAGGACCGCCACGAAGGGGAGACCCAGAAACCACACTAGGTCCGCTCGGCGACTCAGGATATAACCCGTCTTGAACATACCGATCAGGTGCCAGCCCACACTCGGAATAAAAGGGTTGCAACGGTGAAGAACTTATCCAATTGGACCGAAAAAGCGCAGGGCTTAGATACAGTCAATTGTCTACACTATCCCGAACCCAACACTCACAACTGGTACTACGATCGCCTTTCTTACCTGCTGTCCGAGACAGTTCCTATTGCCTTGAGCACTTCTCTAGTAAGATCCCATCGATTGAAACCCTGGCGACCGTAATCGAGGCCCCTCCGCACAATAACCAGGTCATGTGATGGGACAACTACAACGTACTGTCCACGATTCCCGGCAGTAGAATACGCGTCCATTGGAACGTCGTCGCGACCCTCAGGAACAAGCCACCACTGACCACCATACTGGCCACCGCGACCAACGGTCGCTGCTGCAGGAGTGCGGACAAAGTTGATCCAGTCCTCAGAAAGAAGGCGCTCACCATGCCATGTGCCACCCTGTAGGTACAACATCCCGAAGCGTGCCAAGTCACGTGCATTTGTGTAGACCTGACTACTCAGAACAAAGTCCCCAAAACGGTCTACACTCACGAGCGTATTTCTCATCCCAATCCGATCGAACAGTGCCGAGCGCGGAAACTCCAAATATTCCTGATCGTCGCCAATTGCTAGCTTCATAGCGTAGACACCGAGCAGCGTATCGTAGTTTTCGTAGTCCCACATCGTGTCAGGTGCGCGGATCAGCGCGCGACTCAATGCACCTTGCACGGAGCTCGCACCTGCCCAATAAGACAGGCCGGAACCAGTCGCATACTCGAGGCCCTGATTGTCCACAGTGTACAGTCCACTAGACATATTCAAGACATTCCGGAGTGTGATTGCGTTACGTGGATCTGTGCCTGGTGACTGGGCACGGGGAAGCCAGTCAAAGCCTAGGGGTTGATTAAGCGCAAGTTTTCCTTGGTCAGCAAGCATCCCCATAAGCGTCACTGCGATACTTTTCGCGGTAGACCATGTCCTCGTCCGGGTAGAAATATCAAAACCGGGTGCGTAACGCTCGTGAATGATGTTCCCATTATGGACCACAATGAGGCTGAGCGTCACCTGCTCGGGTGATGTGCGCTCAAAGGCCCAGTTCGATGCATCCTCGAGGATAGCCGCATTCACATTCGGTAAGAGGTTCTGGTCCTCGATCAGGTCACCGTCAGGCCACGGGATCTTATCTGGATCACCCTCCAGAGGTGGAGTATCTAGTACTGGCAGGCTTTCGATATCCTCGAATGTCTGATCTGGTGCCAGGATTATGCATCCAAGCCCCTCTCTGAAGGCAGCGCGCATAACTGGCGTTCCTCCAGAGGCGCCGATCGCTACCGCTCGGCGGGCTCGGTCAATTTCATAGTCGCCACCGTCAGGCGTCCCCACAGGCTGATCCAAATACGCTAGTTCTTGTTCAAATACTTGGTCGATTGTGCGGTTGGACGTGAACAGACCATTGCACATGAAGATCGCCTGCTGACCATAGCGGACCATATCCCTCTGAGAACGCCAGTAGTCATAGGATTCCTGCTGTTGGGCAGCTAGATAGCCCGGAGCTAAGACGGCGAGAACGATTAAAATGCCGGCAAAACGCTTCATGATGCTTGCCTCAGTGCCACAGAGGGTGGCGTATAGAGATCTGTTCAGTCCACTGGATCATACTGGTGGTGCGTGGGGTGCGCGAGGACAGAAAGGAGGACGCATCGCCAGGGATACACTCGCACTGTTAGGGGATTATCTGATTCTAGCACCCCTTGGGCGACTGGATGCCCCATTCGAAATGGTGCAGAGGAAGACCGCTAGGCAAGGATGCCGGCACCAAAGCACGTAGTGAATCTGGATGTGCACCCGGGTCGGTGAGAGCATTTAAGACAAAGTCTAAGACCTGGTCAAACTCTTCATCAGGTAATGGACGGGACGCATCGATCAGTGTCTGGACACTCCCGAGCATCGGTTCCACCGGGCCAACTGAAGCCCGTAAGTCAGGATCTAGCTTGTCGAGTTCATATGATCGGGCAAGATCATAGACTTCAAGGTGATGACGGACCGCATCTTCCAAGCACACATACGCACCGTTGTGCATGAAAGCTGGTTGGAAGGCCAAATTTCGGAGAGGAGAGGTTCTGAACTTGTACCGGTCGGCCTCATTACCCGTTTGTTGCTCTAATCCGTAATCCTCGTCTTCACCCGGACCGTCGAAGCGCATATTCCGAAACGCTGGCAACACTTGAGGTACAGCAAGCACGTGTGGCTCGAAATCACTAAACATCTCGTTTGCGTAGGCGTCCACCTTGTGACACTCACCACAGGAAGGCGGCCGGACATCCGGTGTGAAGAAGATGATCGCACCGCGCTTTTGATCAGCTGTCATCGCATCGTTATCACCACGAGCAAAGCGATCAATCGGGGCATCGGCTCTAATGAGCGTGAACTGGAACTCAGCTAGAGCAAGGGCGATGTGCTCGTAGCGAAGGGGCACACCGCCACGAATATCAGCGAAAACTTCGCCGAAAAGCCTACGGTACTCAGCGATAGCATTTACGCGCTGAACAATTTCATCCCGCATCGCATCGTTATCACCTGCGAACTGGAAGCCAGCCATCTCAACTCGATTTACCACAGGTGTAAACGCTTGAGCACCGAGGAGGTGATTCATGTATGATAACGAGCTGCCTTCGGGTTCAGGAAAGAGAAACCCCAGTGCGTTGTTGAACGGGTCGAAAGAAGTAGACGTGAATCGGGAGTCCCACATGAGGCGAGGGTAAAATGCAGCGTTGATGAGCGACGGGGCTCGCCGTTGGTTATGCGGCCCACGACGCCCGGGGCCGACAACACCGTTATTGCCAACCCCTATCGAGATCGGCCTCGAGTCATTGAAACTCACATTGGGACCGTGACAACCTGAACAACTATTGTCCCCAGCTAACGAAAGCACAGGGTCGAAGAAAAGGAAGCGCCCTACATCGGCTAGCCTTAAGTCAACTGCCCGCCCGAGACGCTCCTCCAAGGACTCTTCGATTAGCCCAGTGTACCCACGTATACGCAACTTTTCCATGAGTGCTTCATTCAGAACTGCGTCTACCGCAGGGTCAGGTCTCGACCATAGATAAAGCACCGCAGCACCAGCAATCGCCAGGGTCAAGAAAAGGGTACTTAAGACCGTTCGCATAAGCTCTCCTAACCTATAAAGCTAGAGTTGCTGCTTACCTCGGCAACCGCCCGACCAAGCGCCTGGAGAAGCAATGCCAGCATACCTCCTTCAATTCCTCTGGAGCTGCATCTCGGAACCCACCCTCTGCCCTGCCCTGTACATACCACTCTCTTGCAGCTGACCATTCTCTCGATACACCTCATAAGCTCCATCGCGCTCACCCGCCTTATACGTCCCCTTAACCCACAACTGACCATTCTCGTGGTAACTCTCATAAGGCCCATCCCGTTCACCCGCTCTGTATGTTCCTCTCTCGAATAACTGACCATTCTCGTGGTATCTCTCGTAAGGCCCATCAGCTATTCCTGCCTTGTAGGTCTCTTTGCCCTCTAGCTGACCGTTGTCCCTATATCTCTCATAAGGCCCATCCCGTTCACCCGCTCTGTATGTTCCTCTCTCGAATAACTGACCGTTCTCAAAATATCTCTCAAACGGTCCATCGAAATTCCCATCCTTAGCCGGAATCTTCATCCATAACAGCCCGGTGCTGTAATAATGATCAGACGGTCCGTCTAGTTGACCATCCTTATAGGTCTCTTTGGTCTCCAATTGACCGTTCTCGTAGTACCGCTCATACAGGCCGTCGAATCTACCATTCTGATACGGCAACTTCACCCACAACTGGCCAGTCCTATAGTAATGCTCGGATGGGCCATCCAATTCTCCAGCCTTGTAGATCTCTTTGGCCTCTAACTGACCGTTGTCCCAGTACCGCTCATACAGGCCATCGAACTCACCGTTCTTGTAAGTCGTTGAAATCCACAGCTGACCATCATCGTAAAATCTCTCGAAGGGACCATTAGCTACCCCTTCCTTGTACATCATTTCCTCAGTTAATCGACCGGTTTCGTTGTAGACCTGATATTGACCATCCCGCTCCCCGCCCTTGTAGGCCGTCTTGATCCGAGGCTGGCCGTTCTGGTGGTAATTCTCATAAACCCCATCCCGCTCCCCGCCCTTGTAGGTCCCTTTTTCTTCTAATTGACCGTCGTCGTAATACAACTCATACGGCCCGTCTGTCTGGGATAGATCCAGAGATACGTCAGCTTCAGAGTCAGACGCTGAACATGCATAAGACACGACCGTGCCAGCGACCACCAAAATCAGGAAGAGTGAGGATTGAAAAGCTCGCATCAGTTCTCCTGCCCAGAAAAACCAGGCGTACTGCCTCCCTCGGCAACCGGGTACCAAACTAATCTAAAATGCAATTGTAGAGTTCATTCTTCAGTTCATCGGGATTCGAACTTCAAGGCCGATACCGTCGTACCCACGATTGAGAATCTGTACTTGCATATCAACCCCTAAGCGATGACTTCGCGGAACGAGGTGACCAATCGCAGCACCTACAACCGCACCCACAATCACATCACTCGGGAAATGACGACCCGCTGCTACTCTCGCGTATGCGGTCAAGGCAGCCACCGACATCGTACTTCCCCACACGATGCCTTTTGCCCAATCCGGTGCATTGGTCGCGTCTGCGACTACAGTCGATACGAAGGCAGCCGCTGAAAAAGCAACAGCCGAGTGTCCCGAGAAAAAAGATAGGAATACATCGTCTTCTTCTCTCGCAACTCGGAGTTTCTCCTCAGAGCTGAGTTCTTGATTATGCACATAAGGGCGTCGCCTTCGGACGCTTCCCTTCACTAAGTCTGTGAACCCCTTGTTCAGCAGAAGTAGTTCAGCTGCCATAAGAGCCAAGGTAGCCGTGTTCTTCCTGGCGACACTTCCGGAACTCGACTCTTGCCGGGATAGGACAACTGAAAGGGATGCTACTGTGCCCACACCCATCCCCCATAGCAATTGGTCACTAAGGGAGTCCCATCTGTCAGACCACTGCTGAGTCGCATACCTGTCGAAGAACACAACCTCCCCGGACGAAGCAAGATCGGCAGATGAGAACGCCCTTGCTCGGTTTGCTCGATTCCCCCCCAACAGGTAAAGCCCCGTCACCGCTGACCCATACGCTATCCCGGTGGGGACGTCTCTGATGGCCCAAGAGCGGATTGCATAGGGAAACTCACTCTCCTGTCCTGAGGCTGCCCAGGGGGAAACAAGAGCGGTCGCTACCACCAGACTATAGATCCACCTCATCGATCGCATCGACATTGAAGCTCCATCCTAGCCCTTGGGAAAGTTGCCCCATGGTCACCATGCTGACCATGAACTAGCCCTGTAAAGCACTGTCTTCGTGGGAAATATGGGAGCATGCTCAGCACCATGACATGTTTACTTTCTAAGCTAATTTCCGTCCGATCAACACACGGACAAGGCTACATAGAATCACTAAATCTCATTGCTACCATTTGCGTCACTTGCCTTGGTCTCGGATAATCCTCCGACTCCCGGCTGTCGGGAGCTTCGTGTCCGGCACTACAATTCAGTGGAGTCGGCTGGTTCAGGCAACGATTGGGACGGAGGAATAGATGAGCGCGTTGGTTCTGATGGTGGTGGGCCTCGGGGCTTTCACTGCAGGGTACCTTCTCTATTCACGCTTCATCTCGGAACACATCTTCCGATTGGATTCGGAGTTCCGAACGCCAGCACACGTCCAGGAAGACGGTGTAGACTTTGTGCCCACAAACCGGTGGGTACTATGGGGGCATCACTTCACCTCGGTAGCAGGGGCTGCTCCAATCGTCGGCCCGGCAATCGCAGTGATCTGGGGATGGCTGCCCGCGTTCCTGTGGGTAACTCTTGGAACGGTTTTCTTCGCCGGAATCCACGATGCTGGAGCGCTCTGGGCCAGCGTGAGGAACGAAGGCAAATCCATCGGGGCGCTAACCGAGTCGGTCGTAGGAGAGAGAGCACGCTCCCTCTTTATGATCGTAATCTTCCTACTTCTCCTGATGGTCAACGCTGTATTTGCCATCATCATTGCCGGACTCTTCGTAGACTTCCCAAGTAGTGTGATCCCGGCCTGGTTCGTCATCGCGGTCGCAATCACGATTGGATACTTGCTCTACCGTCGGGGTGTTGCGCTCCTGTGGCCATCTATTATTGGAGTAACTCTCCTTTATGCGTCCATGGTCGTGGGGAACCAAATTCCTCTCAGCCTCCCAGAGGTGTCGTTCGGACTCGGTGCTCCGGCTTTGTGGGTGGTCATACTATTTGCGTACGCGGCCATCGCCTCGCTTCTTCCGGTTTGGCTCCTTCTGCAGCCACGGGATTACATAAACGGTCTTCAACTCTTCATTGGGCTCGGAATTTTCTTCCTCGCGGTTTTGATAGCTCGCCCCGAGGTAGTAGCACCAATGATCAACTCATCGGTACCCGACGATGTGCCCTCGCTGATTCCACTGCTGTTTGTGACAATCGCTTGCGGTGCATGCTCCGGATTCCACGGGCTCGTGTCGTCCGGGACCACTTCGAAGCAGGTCAACAATGAGCAAGACGTGCGCTTTGTAGGCTTCTTGGGCACGGTCGGAGAAGGTGCCCTGGCGCTCGCTGCGATCATCGCGTGCACGGCCGGCTTTGCGACTCTAGGGGATTGGGAGGGCTATTACACAGCCTTCGCCTCTGGTGGCTTACCGGCCTTCGTACAAGGTGGGGGGGGGATTCTAGCGACTGGCCTCGGACTTCCTGTCGCGCTCGGCGAGACTCTCCTAGCAGTGATGGCCATCCTATTCGCTGCTACGACCATGGATACTGGTGTCAGGCTGCAGCGTTATATCGTCCAGGAGGCGGGCACGATTTACAACATCCCCGCTCTGACTGGAAAAGGACTATCCACCGCGGTAGCTGTAGGGTGCTGCCTAGCTTTAGCCTTTGGTGCAGGGGGAGGAGGAGGAACCGGGGGACTCGTGATCTGGCCCCTATTCGGGACCACGAATCAGCTTCTTGCAGCCCTCACGCTCCTAGTGCTGAGTGTATTCCTACTGAAACAGAGCAGACCTAGTAGATATACCTTTGTCCCCTTCCTTTTCCTTCTAACGATGACGGTTTGGGCCCTCCTCATTCAGCTGAAGGCCTTTTTCGAGAACGAGCAGTTCTTCCTTCTCGGTCTCGACCTCGTAATCCTAGTGACTGCGATCTGGGTAGCGCTGGAATCTGGCTCGGCGTATCAGAAAGCTCGTAAGGGGGAGAGCAGCGCCTAGGCAACCCCAACCTGGGGTGGCATGCGATGCCCAAAATCATGCCAAATAGTAAAGTCAAAGAACGATCTAGCGTCATTTTGATCCGGGAGTGGGAACGTCAAATGTCTGCCTCCGGATGCTGCGGCCGCCTAGAGGGAGATTTCCTCCAGCGCCGGGGGGAGCGCTGTTTTCCAGAGCGGAGGGCAGTTATGGAGGCTATGGGTCCGCTTTACCGTGATCTTCGATCTCGATACGGTGACGAGGTTGAAATCCATGTTGTGGACCCCCGTAATCTCTTTACAATCTTTGCTCTTATACTTCGTGATGCGCGTGCTCATAGTTTGAGTGTTTGGAAGGCCCTGCGGACCCTCTTCCGTATCCCGGTTACCGGGGTCGTCGTGAATGGGCAACTCCTTACGCGAGGCCGATGGCCTGACTTTTCGGAGTTGAAAGAGGTGTTGGGTGATCCAAAAACCACGCGAGAGGAGGTCGCTGGTGGACTGGCGTGAACGGCTAACTCGCGCCGGAGAACTCCTGCACGAGTTTTATCAAGGACGTCACCGGGGAGCTCTAGCTAGGGAGCGGCGCCAGGAGGATGATCTTTTTATGCTCTTGGTATTCTCGGAAATGATGGGGATCGAAAACCCGTCGAGCTACTACACGCTGGAGCTACTGCCTCTCTTGTATGAGGGATTCCACGAATGGCACATCCGTATGGGCATGGATCACTCTCCGCTTGAGCACTTTCGCTGCTGCTGAGGTCACCTAAAACCCATGAACTCCCTGCCTTTAGAGGGCCACTCAATTCTCTTCGTGGGCGGCAAGGGTGGCGTGGGCAAAAGCACGACGGCCGCGTCTCTTGCAGTCCATTTGGCTGACTCAGGAGAGAAGATCCTCCTGGTATCGACCGATCCCGCTCACTCCTTAGGTGATCTATTTGAAACCTCTGTGGGTGACCGGAAACGAGAGATTGTCCCCGGCCTACATGCCCTCGAAATTGACCCAGGACAGGAGGTAGAGAAGTACCTGGCTCGCGTGAAAAGTACGATGCGGCACTACGTGCAACCCGCGATGTACTCCGAGATCGAGCGTCAGATAGAGCTCACCCGTCATTCGCCTGGTGCTGAAGAGGCGGCTCTCATGGACCGAGTGACCACCCTGATGCAGGAGGGAGCGACCTCTCACGACCGTATCATCTTCGATACGGCCCCAACGGGGCATACTCTGCGCCTACTTGCTCTGCCAGAGATCATGGCAGCCTGGACGACAGGGCTCCTCAAGAGTCGTGAACGATCGGATTCTCTGGGAAAGGCAGTCGATCGGCTTCGAGGACGTGAGCAGGCTAGCGGCGATGAACTTGCTTGGTTCGATGACGTTAAAGAGGAAGTGACGGACGAGCGCACCCAAAAAATCCAAGAGGTGCTCCTAGAGCGGCAACGGCGTTTTTCCAAGGCCAGACGACTACTCCTGGATCCTGAAATCACTGCCTTCATACTCGTCCTGATACCCGAAAAACTGCCCATTCTCGAAAGCGAGAAAACACACGCAGTCCTCAGGCAACACAAGATTCCCGTCGCAGGATTAGTGGTGAATCGAACCCTTCCCGAGAACCAGGTCTTGGGAGAGTTCTTAGAGAGTCGGCGCTCACAGGAAGCAGAGTATCTAGAGCAAATAGAGCGGGTCTTCTCGAAACTCCCGCGTGTGCGAATCCCGCTCCTATCCCGCGATGTGCAGGGAATCAATGCCTTGAGAGAAATCGCTCAACACCTGCTGATCGACAAATAACACTGGATATCTCAAGAAACCCGTTTTCCAACACATAGACCGAGCCGTACCCGAGATCAAATCTAGCGAAGAACCTCGTCTGGCTTCCCCTCGTACGAGGTACTAACCTGGCTCCAGTTCTAGATGCCAGATTGAGGACCGGTGATGCCAAATTCAGGAAAGATAGGACTAGTAATTCTCTTACTTAGCACGGTAGCTATCTCGACCTCCTGCGGAGAAGATCAAATCCAGGAAGTATCGTATAGTCTGGTCGAGGGATGGGCAGAGCTGCCTGAAGGAGTTGAAGCCTGGGGGCAGACCATCGGCGTAGAAATTGATACCGAAGGTAACCTTCTGGTCTTCCAAAGGTGTTTTGCAAGTAACTGCATTGGGCGAGATGAAGTACCAGCGTTCCTGAAATACAACTCGGATGGAAAGCTGGTCGATAGCTGGGGTGAAGGAATGTTCGTGTGGCCCCACGGCTTCTTCTTGGATTCTGATGGGAACATCTGGACGACAGATGCGCGCGGCAGAGAAGGAAAGGGTCAGCAGGTTCTGAAGTTCAGCCCCGACGGCAGAGTGCTCATGGCGCTCGGCACCCCAGGTGTTGCGGGAGATGGACCGAATACCCTCAGCGGTCCAACAGATGTTGCAGTAGCCCCAACCGGTGAAATTTTTGTCGCGGACGGCCATGGAAACAACCGAATCGTGAAGTACTCAAGCGATGGGGAATTTCTTATGGAGTGGGGCCAGGAAGGCACCGGACCTGGTGAGTTCAATGAACCCCATTGTCTTGCCTTCGATTCTAAGGGTCGACTCTTTGTTGGTGATCGTGTCAACGAAAGAATCCAAGTGTTCGATCAAGATGGCCGCTACCTCGCCGAGTGGCCCAACATCATGGCGAGCGGCATTCACATCACCCAAGACGATGTGGTTTACGTTGCTGATTACCAGCTCCGAGAGGGCATAGTGATCGCCAACGCTACTGACTTTTCAGAGGTAGGCTTTATCTCTGAGGCTCTTCCTGAAGGTGTGACGGTGGACGTGGAAGGCAACGTTTACGCTGGAGAAGTCTTACCGCGTAATCTGAAAAAATTTGCCAAGAGCCTTGGGCCTCCGACGACTGTACCCCAGGAATGAGGAAGCAATGAATGAAAGTGAAAATAGCCTGATGACTTTGGTTAATCGGGACAGAATAACCCGTCGAGCTATGCTGCTCTCTCTGCCAGGTATAGCCCTTGCCCCGCGTCTCATAGCTCAACATCAAGTCGCACCGCTTACCGTTGTGGGGCTGCAGCAAATAACGCTTGCAGTGTCAGACATCGAGCGTTCTCTGGCATTCTATCAGGAACTTTTCGGAGTATCCGTGCAGGCGCGCCACGAGAGGTCGGTCCTGCTGCGTCTGGGTGCCGGACCACATTTTCTGGCACTCACGGAAGCCGGGTCGGCAGCACCACGTATTGATCACTTTGGCCTGGGAGTGGAAGGCTTTGATGTAGACCGAGTGCTCGAAACCCTTGAAGGGCACGGGATCGCAGGGGGTGGGTCAAGCGGCGGCCTTAGCGGCGGCTCCCTGAGAGTACGAGTTGTGACAAGAGGCAGCACCCCCGAAATCTATTTAGGTGATCCCAATGGGCTCGTCATCCAGTTACAGGATCCGAAGTACTGCGGTGGTAGTGGGCCACTGGGCGATAACTGTGTGAGTCTGGAGCCCGCACCAGGCAGCGGATCACTTGAACTTATCGGGCTGAGTCATCTAACGATTAATGTGTCTGACCCCGAAAGCACGAATGCATTTTATCAAGAAACATTCGGTATGGACGTCCAGGCATTTCAAGCAGCCTCTCCGTTGATGGGCGTGGGTCAGGGGTCGGACTTCCTCATGTTCATCTCACTTGGACGGACAGGCAGAGGAAGCACCCTACCCGCCCAGATTCACCATGCTTGTCTGACACTCGAGGATTTTGATGTTCTACGGATTCAAAACGCCCTAGAAGAGCACGGGATCCGACCTAGAGGAACGGGTCCAGATGGATCAGGCCCACTCAGACATTGGGTGTCGATGCGCATGCCCAACCGAGGCGGTGTCCCTGAAGGGACACCGGAACTCTATTTCAGTGATCCAGACGGACTATCAATTCAACTGCAGGATGTTAGGTACTGCGGTGGTGGAGGTTACCTCGGCGAGTCCTGCTGACCCAGGTTCTCATACCACCGGATAAAACCACCACCACCGGTGCAGACCAGGTCAGTCCACCCATCCTGATTCATATCTCCTCCGACACAACCATTCATAGCCGCTTCACTTTCAATCCGTGAGTAGGACCACTCGCCTGTCGCTGGATCTTCCGGGGAGAAAAAGACATGAACTCCGGGAGTCCCGTTCGGACGATTCGTGGTCACACGTGAATTATCATTAGCGACGATATCTGCGCGGCCGTCACCATTGAGGTCTACTACGGTGACTTCGTGGCCACTTGTAACCCCATCAAAGATGACGCGGCGGTTCCAGATCCCATCAGACTCGGTATAGACGACAACTTCATTCCCATGCCAAGGCTCGACTGAACCTAGAATCCGCTGTCCATTACTCATCCCGCTGCCGACATCACTCGAGCCGAGTCTTGGGGCTGCTTCAACGTGCCCCCTTGAGATTAGTTCCTTCTCAAAGGTCATAGCATCCCCCGTCCCCTGCGCCCTATAACGACCTATACCCTCGAAGCTGGCGACAAGAATTTCATCCCGGTCACCCGTGTCCCAGTTAACCTTCCTTACACGGTGAATAACTCCCGGGATATCCGCGTCGGCGATGATCCCACGATCCCAGTTCTCCTGGCCATACCAAAATACGGACGCGCTGTCCTGGTCATACGTGGGAGCGAGACTCCCTGGCCCGATCAATGGTGCGTTCACAAGCTCCAGTGCACCGTCACCATCTAGGTCCACCCACACAACGTGATGTGACGTCTCGAACCTATCGATCGGCTGTGCATCCCAAGTCCCTTCCGGATTTCCCCCACTACTCGCGACCCAGTTGATCCCTTCGCTATTGGCGGCCTGCATAGCGAACGCGCTCTGGATCGCAACCTCCGGGATTCCATCTCCATCGAGATCAGCTATCGCCTTATTCACTATACCCCTGGTGTCACTTACGATCACATGGGGTTCCCACGTCGGATTCTCGTGCCATACGAGCTCCGGATTGCCCGTAGAGTTGGCCACGACGTCCAATAAGCCGTCACTGTTGAAATCAGCTACCTCGACCGCGTATCCACCCCGATATTCCGCGATATCGTGTGCCTGGAATGTCACAGGGGCTGTCGAGCGAGTCTCTTCAGTAGACGAACAAGAGCTCACTAGAAGAGCCATAGCCAGTGAGAGCATTGAATTCTTTAGACGCATGGGACGATCCTCGTATTCATGTAGCCATTATTGAGCAGGATGCTGCGGTAGCACGGTAAGGCAGGTATTCCGATACATGCAATTTCAATTTCTCTATCTATTAGTACTTGTCGAACCCCTCGGTTAACTCTATGCGAACTCCCGAAGGATCTGTGAAGAAGGCAATAGCGAGTTCGATACTCGCGATCTCTGTATATGGGACTTGGAATGTGATACCACGGGCCTCAAGCATTTCGCAAAACGCTTCAAGGTTCTCGACTTCGAAGCCGATGTGATCAATCGCCCTGCCCTGCGTGGGTACACGCTCTGCACGAGAACCATTAAAGCTGAGGTTGATGCCAGGCACATCTGCAGTGTTTGGGTGTGTGCCCCGTGCACGTTGGACCGCAGAAAACATGTCGATGTACCATTCCATCAACTCGATATGTCCACCTGTAAAGAAGTGGACATGGTACGCCTGAGCTTTCACCGGAAGTGTCACATCTTCCTGCAATTCAATCTTGACCCCGTCAGGTGCAATCAGATACGCATTGTCAAAACCTTCAGCACCAGTGAATTCCGATTGGACCTCCAAGCCTGCTGCGCGCCACGCTGCGAGCACCTCGGCTATGTTGCGGACCTTGAAGCCGAAATGGTCCATCACACTGCCTTCAGAGGTACCTGATGGGGCCCGTTCTGTAAGCACCACCAGCATGCCTGGTAGCTTCACTGTAGTTAGCGGCCCTTTCACTACCACAACGCCATCGAAGTGATCAACCCAGAGTTTCTTGTGGACTTCTATGTCAGCAACGTTCAGGTGCACGTGCGCAAAGGACACGCCAGCTGCATTGGGCGAGGCCAGTTGAGCTTGAGCTGGCAAGGTGAGAAAGAGCGCCAACGCGCCCGCGATTAGAAACCTCATGTTCGATCCTCCTCAACTACGCTGAAGTCACATCTTCTTCGGTTACTCACCGAAGACAGGTATCCCCGGTCTGGGCAATCGGCTTTGGTACCATACCAGGTGTCAAGGGTAGTGAGAGCCAGGTCGCCTCATGAATCGCGCTCCACACGTACTTGCTGCAAGAAGATGAGGTCGCAATTCTAGCTGTGGGGAGCACCATTCGCGAACGCAACGTGGGTGGCCACATTCCTAGACCGTGCCCGACCATTCTAGTCGTCAGGAGACCCCTGTGTACAAGCATACTAGCCGCGAAATCCGTCTGAAAAGGCGACCTGTCGGAGTACCAACGGAATCTGATTTTGAATTGGTGGACGTGGCGTTACATGACCCAGCACCAGGAGAAATCTTGGTCCGGAATCTCTACATGTCCGTCGATCCATACATGCGTGGTCGTATGATCGAGCGAAAAAGCTATGTGGAGCCATTCGAGGTTGGTTCGGTACTTTCTGGGGGAGCTGTTGGAGAAATCGTGGTCTCAACGCATGACGGGTTCCTTCCCGGAGACCATGTACTGAGCATGAATGGGTGGCGAGAAAGCTACGTTTCTGATGGGTCTGGACACCAAAAGATTGATGGGACAATTGCACCACTGTCTAGCTATCTGGGTGCCCTAGGAATGCCAGGCCTCACCGCATATGTAGGGCTGTTGGACATTGGAAAACCAGAACCAGAACAAACGGTTTTTGTGTCGGGGGCAGCAGGAGCGGTCGGATCACTGGTATGCCAAATTGCCAAACTGAAAGGATGTACCGTAGTAGGGAGTGTGGGTACTGCTGAGAAGCTACAGTGGCTTACTGAAGAGGCAGGAGTAGACGTCGCCTTGAATTACAAGGAAGTTGAAAATCTCCGCCGCACTCTCGTGGAGGCGTGCCCGAACGGAATCGATATTTACTTTGATAACGTGGGAGGAGAGCACCTAGAAGCAGCCTTGTGGAGAATGAATGACCACGGGTCGATCATCGCTTGTGGTAGCATTTCTAACTATAACGCGACTGAACCTCCACCCGGACCAAGAAATCTATTTCAGGTTGTCACCAAGAGGTTGATGTGGAAGGGATTCATCGTGACTGATCACTACGATCGGTTCCCTGATTTCGCTCGCGATATGGGCTCTTGGATTGCGGATGGGAACATCAAGCACCCTGAGACACTGCACGATGGTATCGAAAACGCCCCGAAGGCCTTCATCGGCCTCTTCAAGGGTGACAACCTTGGGAAAATGCTTGTCCGCTTAACTCCGGACGATAGCTAGAAGGTTCCTGGAGTACGCTGGCCTCATTGATTCGGTGGTCACAGATTTCAGATCGCTGATTCATAGCAATATATTCGCAATCAACTTATCTGACGTTGGAGGAGGCAGTATGAGCGTTCAACCTGCCCGAACAATCACCTTGGTGGTTATAGGATTTGCGATTCTAGCATCCACTGCCCCAGTGGCATTAGTGGCACAGGCCGAAAATAGATCGCAATGGGTTCTGCTAAGAACACCAGAAGGGCATCCTGATATACAAGGCAACTGGACGAACGCGACGATCACTCCTGTCCAACGATCGAGCGGAGTAGGACCTGTGCTTACGCCTGAACAGGTTGCTGCGATAGAGGGGGGACGTCAGGAATTCCTTGAGGAAGGTTATGCGGATAGTGACCCGGACCGTGAAGCCCCACCCGCTGGGGGCGTATTCTCCGGGAATTTACTTTTTGACGCAGCTTCTGGTGGGACAGGTGGTTATAACCAGTTCTGGGTCGACGCAGGCGATCGTGTTGCGATCTTTAACGGAGAACACAGGAGTTCGCTGGTAACCTCCCCCGAAGACGGTCGAATCCCTGCCCTGACACCCGCAGCACAACGCCGTATCGGGGATACGTTTGTACGTAACCGACAATTCGGAGAATTCGATAATCCGGAGAACCGACCTCTACCCGAGCGTTGTCTGATGTCCTTCGGTTCCAATGGAGGACCACCGATGCTCCCCAACTATTTCTACAATAACAATTACACCATCGTACAAACCTCCAGCCACATCATGATCATGACTGAAATGGTTCATGATGTGAGAATCATACCACTCAGTCAGACCAGGCAGGTTTTGCCAGAACACATTCGCCCCTGGATGGGAAACTCATGGGGCCGCTGGGAAGGTGACACACTAGTCGTTGAAACCACGAACCTTCCAATTGAACAAGTTACCGCCTACTCGTGGCTCGTTCCGACAGGATCAGAAAATTTCAAAGTGATCGAGCGTTTCACACGAGCAGGTGAGTTCACGCTCAATTATGAATTCACCGTAATCGACCCCGATTCGTATGAGAGTGAATGGGGTGGTGAAGTTCCCTTCAGAAGGCTGGACGGCTTGGTTTATGAGTACGCTTGCCATGAGGGAAACTACTCACTCGAAAATGTACTGAGAGGTGCGAGAGCCGAGGAGCGCGAGGCGGAAAGAATACGAAACTAGACTCCGGATGCATCTCTAAGTCCCTACGCTCACAGTTGACCAAAACAAAAATCCCCCGGGGGCCAGAAAGGCCCCGGGGGATTCCTGATACTGGGCTTTAACCCTTAAGGTAAAGCCAGAGCCGCCAACCCGCTGTTTAGCTGGATAATTATGTACTGTTTGCCTTCATGAACCCAACTGGACATCCCATACCGGGTAGATCCAGGTAACGGAACTGCTCCAACCCGTTCACCGGTTCTCTTGTCTATAGCAAACAATTTCCACTCATCATCAGCGGTCTGTCCTGAGGCGAAAAGCAGGTTTGGTGTTACCACCATCGCTGAGTGCCCTGAACGGCCACGGTTCGTCTGAACTCCCGAGACTCCCTGAAGCAGAGGATGGTCACGTATAGCGTCCTGCTGAGCTTGGCGAGCATCACCATTAGGGATCATCCACATGTGCTCACCCGTGTTCATGTCTATCGCAACAATTCGGCCGACTGGACCTTTCCAGATCGAGAGACCATCAATGCTCTCTCTTCCGGAGCCACCACCTCGGCCGCCGCCCACGGCCCGCGACCAGTCGGAACGGATTGTCCCTGTCTGAACTAGCTGATCCATCGGCGACTCAGCCCCTGCCATTAAGTATGCTGTTCCACAAGCCGATTGAGAGGTGACATACATCACGCCCGACACCGGATCTGCCACCGCTGGGCCAGTGATGTTTGCGCCTCCCGCGCCCCCAGGACATACCCTTGCTGCCCCTGCGGGATTACCCACGTGCGTCGGTGGGTTAAACAACGGTGCGAAAGAGTTATTCTCCTGAGCAATCTGCAAAGCCATTGCCCTGATCTCAGGCGTGTAGTCAATGAGGTGATCTTCAGTGCGGCCCTGAAGGTCAAAAGGAGCCGGTTTCGTCGGGAACGGCTGGGTCGGCGAAAGCATCTCACCTGGCACCAGTGATTGAGGAACTGCGACTTCCGGTATCGGCCATATGGGCTCACCAGTGCTTCTATCAAGCGCATATACAAAGCCCTGTTTTGTGGCCTGGAAGACACCTGGAATTTGTTCGCCGTCAACCGTGACGTCCATCAGTACCGGCGCCATAGGCGTGTCGTAGTTCCAGATATCGTGATGAACAAACTGGTAGTGCCAATCCCGCTCACCAGTCTCGACATCGATAGCAATTATGCTGGTGCTATACAGGTTGTCACCTGGATGGAAGCCACCGTAGTAATCGATTGTTGGTCCATTCGTAACGATGTATACGAGACCCAACTCTGGATCAGCAGACATCGGCGCCCAAGAAGAAATGTCACCCGTGTATTGCCAGGCATCATTTGTCCAGGTCTCATGACCAAACTCACCTGGACGCGGGATCACATGGAACTTCCACTTGAAGTCCCCCGTGCCAGCGTCATACGCAAGAATGTCACCAGGAACCATCTCTGTTCTAGTCTGGTTGTATCCCTGTTCGGCTGAGTTACCTACAACCACAACGTCGTTGACTACGATTGGAGGCGATGAACTCGTGATGTACCCGATCTCAAGGGGGATCCCCTGATAAGGATCATAAGGTTGACCCCAATTTTCCCATGGAGCCCAACCTTCAATAAGATCTGCTACGAGATCTACACTACCTGAAGCTGGGAACCCGTCGATCGGCACACCTTCACCCCAACCCTCTAGCGGTTGACCAGTCTCGGCGTCCAATGCATGAAGGAAAAATCCCGGAGTGGTGATGAAGATTACACCGCGCCCGTCGACTTCAGCGTAAGCGACCCCCTTCCCGTAACCTTTCCGCATTGAGTACTCATAGCGGAAGGTATTCGGCTCGGTAAAAGTCCACTTCAGTTCACCCGTCACTGGATCAAGAGCGATTACATGCCGACGGTCGTTCGTGACCGTGATCAGCATGCCATCGATGTAAGACGGGGTGGCTGTATTCCCATGTGTACTCGCACCGAAACTCGCGTTGTCCCAAATCCAGGCGACTTCCAGATCCCCGAAATTCGAAGCTGTGATTTCGTCACCGATCGTATAACGCGCATGCCCGGCGTCCCCACCGAGGTAGGTCCAGTTTCCATTCTCCACTCCGGACAACTGGGCACTGCCCACTACCGGCAGGGAGAACAGGCCGACCAAAGCGAACACACTCGCCACGACCCACCCTGACTGAGGCGAACTCAAATACTTCTCTTTTCTCATAACACTCTTCCCCAAGCAATGATGCGACATCGGAGCAATTTCATGCATATCCGAGCACGCCATCGTGACCGTTTCAACGCCGCTCCGCAAGATAAGGGGAGTGTTCCTACTCCGGAAGCAGATTGACTCAGTGTGCGAAGCGACCTAATCCCGGAGTCCTCATCTGCCTATCCTCCTTTGTGACAATCATCCCCTCTGTATCGTCGAGGTCCTCTATCAACTGAAAACCCGCTACAGGACCGAGCACCATGACTGCAGTGGAGAGGGCATCGGCATCCATTGCGCTAGTCGTAACAACTGTCACCGCGCTTGCTTGATTAGGTGAGTAGCCTGTCCGAGGGTCAATGATGTGGTGAAAACGTCGGTCCTGGGTGAAGGACTGCATGTAATCACCAGATGTTGCTATACACTCACCACCCAGTCGCAGCTGAGCCAACATTCCTTGCGCTTCAGAAGGGTCCCGAACGCCAACTGTCCAGGGACTCTCCAACGACCCATGTCCACCGGAGGCCATGTCCCCACCCGCATTGATAAGGACCCGCTCAGCACCGTCATCCACTAGGGTACGCACGGTCTGGTCAACGATGTACCCTTTCGCGATCCCATCCAGAGTGACCTTCATCTCCGAACCCTCAAGCACGATGGCGCTCTCATCAACTCGGACTCTCCTATAGTCCACGGACTCTAGGGCTCGCTCGATCTCACGATCTGTAGGAGGTCGGTTGCCCGCTTCGAAGTGGGATGCATACAGCTCTAACAGAGGTGCCACCGTTACATCAAAGGCACCATCCGTCATCGATGAGTAGGCCAAAGCTCGGCCCATGACCTCTACGAGCTCAGGTGGAGGAGTCTCTATGAATCCCTGGTCGTTAAGTCGGTCCAGCGGCGTATCCCTTCTATGGCGACTTAGGATCCCTTCAAGCCTCTCCATTTGACCAAATGCGTTCCGCACCATCTCTCTAGCAACTTTGAGCTCCGGAGCAACAATCGTGACGATGACCAACGTCCCCATCTGCGTCCGAGTTTCACTCACGCGATGGAGGCCTGCTCGACTGATAAGCGAACGCACAAGGCCAGTACCCATTGCGAGCGAAACACCTGCCACAGCAGTAATGCGGAGCACCTGGCGCCGGCTGACCTTACGCTTGTCCTTATGCTCCATCGGCCACTCCTTCGGGCGATCCCAACTTCACCTGTATCAACCGGGGTCGGATCTCTTCCATCTCGTGGCGGCATACTCCTGCTTTCTCGATAAGCTGCACTTCACAAACATTGCAGCGCACACATTCCTTAAAATCGATTTCCGGTCCCTCAATCGCTCCGGTTGGGCATTTCTGCTGACATACCAGGCAGTGATCGCACTGCTCGACACGCCGAATTCGTTTCGGTGAAACCACCGAAGCAATCGCCAACGCAGCTCCGAGGGGGCAGGCATAACGACAGTAGAAGCGTGGCACGATTGCTGAGGCCAAAATGAAAGCACCGGCAATTACCCATAACAGAATGCTCGGGCTCCTAAAGAAGACTGTGCCAAACGGCTCAAAATACTCGTAGAAACTCACGTGACTCCCAGCTAACGCCGGGATCACAATGATCGCAAGAACTAGGTATTTCACCCAAAGCCCCATCCGGTGGGCACGTGTTGAGGGTGTCCTCTTCCAGCTTTCGGGGATAATCCGATCCAGAAAGTCCTGGAGTGCGCCAAACGGGCACAAGAAACCACAGAACACTCTGCCCCAAATGAGCGTGGTGACCACCGTGAAGACGACCATGAGCAGGAGAGGCAGATCATCTAAAAAAACTGAAGGACCAACCCAGATCGCGCTCGTAATATGAGAAACCGAAAGGAACCCACCATCCACAAATCCTAGGACCAACAGAGTCACGCCGAGCGAAACCCAGCGCAGCAAAGTGATCTTCGTGAAGAATGCAGCCATCCCGAATGCAAGTACGAGCAAAATCAACGCAACACGATCCCAAGAAGTGTTCGCGAGCATTCGCTCCAGAAGCGTTTCCTCTTGGATTAGTGTGAAATCGAACCCTTCGCTTGGAAGGACCTCTTCCGAGCCTGCAATAGCCGATGAATCCGATGGTCCTCCCAGCTCAGCCTCTGCGGTGTCGATTGGAGCGACTCCCTCGACAGTTGTTGAGGGTGGAGCAGTATTCGCCAGTGCTTCTGCTGCTGCCCTCTCTTCCGCTGCCGCACGCTCAGCGGCCGCTTCCGCCTCTGCCGCGGCGGCGGCTTCCTCAGCCATGATGATCCGCGCTTCCTGGGTCGTGTAATCCAGCGTGTGGGATCCTAGCCTGGGGCCGAGGTCGTAGAGGAACGTGAACGGCATCGTGATGTCGACTGTATCTTCGACCATCATGACCCCTGTGATCGTTGCCTCACCATAGGAAACACCCCCTGAGGTCAGACCCAACAGCACAATGTTATCTGGCGAGATGTCGATCGTGTCTCCACCCTGTTCGATCGCCCAACCCTCTCTGACAAAAAGCCGGAGACGCGGCCCGTCCACTGTGTAGAGCATGAGATGATCCGCACCTCCACGTCTTTCAACAGAGGCTAAAGCGCGCTGGTACATCTCTTCACCCAAGAGATACTCTCCAACCCTATCGCTCCACATGTGTGCAATAGAGATGCCAGCAGATCCCTCTCCTGGCTCAGTCACCTCAAGCCGCTCGACAACACCTCGACGGCGAAGCTCGAACCAAGACAGGCCTACCACATCTTCTACCGTACCCGTTGGTAATTCGACCTCAAACGAGTAGGCATTTGCAACACGACGGGCTGCGTTGCGTATGCCACGGGAAAGTGCTCGGACGCTGATGGAAACCTGAGAGATCCCGTCGACATCTCCACCCACACGGAATGCTTCGCCGACGTACTTCCCTGTGTATTGCTCCTGGAAGCCCGGCCGCCGAAGGAAATCGCCCATGCTCCGCATGTACGACTCACGGTAACTCGTCACTCTGATACCGGTGACCGTCCCGTCCAGCTTCATCCCCACCAATGTCTCGATCGTACCGCTATACCCGTACTCCTCGGGAGGCAAATCAGAGGTGATGAAGACGTACCCGATGAGTTCCTGACCTCGATATGCCTGCTTTACCAGAGGCTCCCCCGTAGCTGGGGAAAAGAGATCCGCCTCGGGCATTACTTCTCGGAGAAGCGATTCTGACACCCGCTCGATGTTCTGAGCCTTCAGATCATTCGGTACAGCCAACGACATGAGAACTACAATGAGAAATACGAGGCGTCGTATATGTGTCATCGGCAAAGCCTAAAAAGGTGCCAGATACGCAGCTTGCGATCTGCGGATTCAACCGACAGAAACTGCGTCACCCAAGTCATCCCCATCGCTCACAGCCATAGCATCACCTCGTGCACCGATGCCGATTGCAACTATTGCCCAGACACCCATGACAGGAGCCGCAATCAGGGCAATAGTACCGAGTGAAAGCCCAATAAACGTACCAAGCCCAGCGTAGATCCAACCACTGACCAAATCACCGCCCCGGTACACTGCTGCATCAATAAAGGCCTTGGATTTGTACTTTTCCTCACGTGATACCACAGTGAACAACACTTCCCGAGCTGGTTTCGTAATACCGTAACGGCCCGCGCGATAGATCACCTGAACCACCATTAGAGTCACCAGAGTGGGATAGACTCCTAGAGCAACAAAGCCCACAAACATTGCCACAGGGATTAGTGCTAGGGCCACCCCCACATTCAGCCAGCGGAGGATCCGCGCGGTCAACCACACCTCAAAGAAAATTGTCAGGATGTTGACGGTCACATCAATTTTCGCCAGAAAGGCTCTGCGTTCACCTCGATCAGTCATTACCTCGTACACAATATCAGACTGTGCGAAGTAAAGAACGGTAGACGCGAATGTCATTAACGCGATGAAGGCGGCGATCCCCGTGAGATACCGCGAAGCGAAGACTGCTTTCATCCCCGACCATGCTCCACCAGAAAGCGGCCGACCTGACTCACCTACAGCCTCAACTCCACCGGTTTCAAAGTTTCGGTGCAGCGCCCCGGCAAACCATGAAGCTATCTCAAGCGGCACACACGCAATCAAAAGGAGGTAGAACACCGGCACCTGTTCTGCCAAAAAGACTCCAACCAGCGGCCCACAAATCCCTCCGAGAGAGACCCCTACAGCGATGAAGGCGAAAAGCCTCTTTCCTTGGTCGTTGTCAAAACAGTCGGCTACTAGACCCCAGAACACTGTTACCACAAAAAGTGAGAAGATGCTCGCCCACACATAGAAGACTCGATCAATCCACGGGCGCGCTTCCACTGGCAGGAAAAGGAGGCTCGCCCAAAAACCGATTAGACAAGCAATAAAGAAGCGATTCACGAGAGGTACAAAGACACCACGCGAATACCTAGACGCCACCCACGAGTATGCTGGAACTGCTACGAAGACCATGACCAAGAACACGGCAGTCCACAGGTACTGGAGGTTGCCCCGGTCTTCGGCCGCGATCTCATCTCGCACGAACCTCAGGATGTACCACGCGAACATGATGAAGAGGCCGTAGGCCGCAGCCCACAGCATTCCCTTGAACTCTTCGTCATCCCTGAAGTCAACGAAGTAGCCAATCAGCCCTTTTAGCACGCGGACCTCCAAGCAGTTAGCAGGCCACAAATCTCGATGGCTAAGCCTCGGTTAGCCCTCTGTTCGAAACAGCATCGGCTATGGGCTCAAGCGCTGCATGATAGGGTTCCTGTAGCCGCATCACCAGAAGTTGCGAGAGCGGTAGACATGATTCAGGACACCAGTCCGGTGCAAGGATCGGCGGAACTACCTAAACTGTCTACTTCAGAATAAAGTAGGCG
>Ga0207965_1000040_pt1 | contig 30933 bp, 19 predicted proteins | sample Knorr_S23_td_O2m_FD_185609 | JGI IMG/M metagenome (GOLD analysis project Ga0207965, IMG submission 185609) | Marine microbial communities from Southern Atlantic Ocean transect - Knorr_S23_td_O2min_ad_571m_LV (SPAdes) (version 2) | ecosystem: Environmental > Aquatic > Marine > Oceanic | place...
TGGCTGGGTTACTATCTGATCATGCGCTATGTGCTTGCTGATGAGCCACTGGCAGTGGTTATGGAGCGGGCAGCTGGACTCAGGTCAGGTGTCCTGAGGGGCTCTATAGAACTGGGTCGGGAACTACCAGGTGGGGTATCTCGATTGCTTGCGAATGAGGCTGCGTCAAGGGTGCTTGGTACGCTAGGGAAATTCAACTCAGGCGGATTGACTGGAGACCTGGGAAAACAGATTCAATTTTGGACCCGCCGCGGCCTGAATACTCTGATGGCGCTAACCTTCCTTCTAGCCATCCTTGGAATGGTTAACCCATCAAGGTCGTCTCGCGCTTTGGGGTCATTATCTTCGCCCTTGAAAACCATGCGCGATCCCGTGTTGGCCCGGATCGTCGTGACACCGGGGTCAATCGAAGTCCTGAGGGGCTCGGATGTACAAGTAACCGTACAGGCCCCGGGGCGTCAGTCGGTTACCCTGGGATGGCAAGCAGCAGGAGATATTCCAAGGAGTGAGCTATTAGACCTGTTAGACGATCGTGCCACCTATGTGTTCCAGGGTGTTGGTGCGACCATCGACTACCAGGTCCACGCCGAAGACGGCGGGGAATCAGAGCCATATCGGATCACTCCGATCGATCCACTATTTATCAGCGAACTGATGGTGGGTGTCACTTATCCTCCCCATACTGGACTTGCTCCAGATGAGTACCGCGGAGACCCTCCTCCTCTTCGTCTCCCAGTAGGGTCTAGCCTCATTTTTGAGGGACAGGCCAGTCGGACGCTCTCAGAGGCAGACCTAAGGGACTCCCTTGGGGTCATCGTCGCTGAACTCACTGTTGATTCTGAAGGTTTCGGTGGGATTTGGCACCCAAGAAGTAGTGGGTTATTCGATTGGTCGATATCGGACAGTCAAGGCAACCCACCAGAGATTCAGCCTGAAAGCATTCATCTGACGTTGGTTCCTGACTCAGCCCCACAGATCACCATTCCACTTCCAGGCCAGGATACAATCCTCTCACTGAATCTTCAGCAACCACTCATTATTGAGGCGAGTGATGACTATGGACTCGATCGCATTGAACTTGTCGCCTATAGGGTGAACGCATTCGGTGAACGCAATGAACCAGTAGCCCAGGGTATCGACTTGGGAGGAACACGCGCAGCTCTGGCGCGTCCCCTACTGGATCTTACGACGTGGGGTTTGCTACCTGGTGATACCGTGAGGTATTTCGCGCGTGCCGTCGACAACTCTCCGGCTGAGCAGACCTCTACTACTCGGGAATATGTACTATTCATGCCGATCGCCTCAGAGTTACAGCGCGCTGCGGAGGAGCAGCTTGAGGCAACTGCTGAACGCCTCGAGGAACTCGCAGCTGAAGCTGCTCGGCAGGCAGAGGAAAACCGGAATTTAGCACGCGAGGCGGCTGCACAACGGGAAATCGAAGAAGGCAGTGCTACCGACGAGCAGGGTCGCCCGGACTTCGAGGAGCGCCAGGATTTACAGCGGGCTCTCGAGGATCAAAGGCAACTTACTGACCAAGTTGACTCTTTGCAGGCAGAGTTGGCAGAACTTGAACGAATCATGGAGGAGGCAGGGCAGTCAGATCCTGAGTTGGCTAGAGATCTGAAAGAACTCCAAGAGTTGTTGGAGCAGCTCAATGATAGTGACCTACAAGAGCGTATGGATGAGCTCGCACAGTCGCTTGAAGAGGATGATTTACAGCGTGCGAATGAGTCACTTGATCAGCTCTCACAGCAGCAGGAGGACTTCCGAGAACGACTCGAAGAATCACTCGAACGGTTCCGGCGTGCAGCGGTAGAGCAGGATTTTAGGGCAACCACACGGGAAGCTGAGGAACTTGCCCGGCAGGAGCGAGCCCTCGCGGATGCTATGAGAGAAGAAGACGACCCCGATCTTCGTCCACGGCAGCAGGCGGAACTGAGGGATCGTGCAGAAGATCTTGATTCGCGGATGGAGCGGCTAGAAGAACGCCTCTTGGAGTTAGATGAGCGAGAGGCCAGCGCCGGCGTGAATCAGGCTCAGCAGTCAATGCAGCAGGCACAGGCTGAGATGGGAGAAGCTCAAGAGAAGGCGACTCAGGGTCGGAATCAGGAGGCAGGGCAGGAAGCTGATCAAGCGGCCGCCGCGATGGAGCAAGCTTCTAAGGAACTTCAAGCGGCATTAGACGATATGGCGCAACAGCAGTCAGAAGCGATGCAGGGCGCTCTAGAACAGACTGCAGACGACGCTCTATCACTAGCTCGTCGCCAAAGTGAGCTGGGAGAAGAAATGCGTGGCGCAAGCCAAGAACAGGTCGCCAGCATGCGTGCAGAGGAGGCTTCTTTGCTGCAAGGGGTGGAGAATATGGCGAGGAGCCTACAGGAGGAGAGTGACGGGGCTTTCAGCGGGAACCCAGCACTTGCGGCCCAGATGGGTCAAGCGATGGAATCGATAGAGAACACAATACAAGCCATGGGAGGACGCAGAGGGTCTATGCCTTCGCCGTATGCCCAGGCAGAGCAGACGGTAGGACAGCTAAATCGGCTGGCTTTGATGGCTATCGCATCAGCCGAACAGATGGGTCAAGCGCAGCAGCAGTCGGGTGAGAACGCGGCGGAGCAACTTGAGCAACTTGCTCAGGAGCAGGGTGAGGTTATGAACCAGACTGGGCAGCTCATGCCGATGGAGTTAGGGCAGCAAGCTATGGCGCAGCAGATGCAGGAGCTTGCGGCCGGCCAGGAGTCCATCGCATCCGATTTGGGTGATCTTGCGGAGCAACCCGGTTCCGATGATGAGACGCTAGGCGACCTAGAGCAGATGGCACAAGAGGCAGAAGCACTTGCTCAAGCGATGGTTGAGGGTCGACTAACTCCGGAAACAGTCCGTCGTCAGGAGCGGCTCTTCCACCGCCTATTAGATGCCGGACGTTCTTTGGAGAGGGAAGAATTCTCAGAGGAACGAGAATCCGAGGAGCCCGGTGCATTCGAGCGCGGAGAAATCATGCCGCTGACTCCGGATCAACTGGGGGCACTGCGTTATCAACTCCCAGACTCGGACCAACTCCAACGTCTAAGTCCTGCTGTGCGCCAGCTTGTGATCCAGTATTTCGAACGGCTGAACCGAGGAGGTTCTGAACCAGGAGGTAGGAGGTGAAGAGCCAACGATTTGCTCGGGCCATTTTGGCATGGATCATTCTCGCGTTTGCGGTCCCGCTTGTTGTTAAAGCTCAGGGTCGGCGGGGCAGTGAAGAGAGTCGCTTACTCAGGGATGCAGCGGCTCTTGAGTCACGCGGTGACTACGAGCGCGCAGAAATGGTACTCCGGCGGCTCTTAGATATCGATCCTAGCTCGACGGGTGGCGTTTTCGCTCTGGAGAGGGTGTTCCGGGCACAAGGCAAGCCTGAGAAGATTTTACCGGTAGTGGATGTATTTCTTGATACCAACTCTTCCGCTTCGGGCGTCCGCTATGTAAAGCTTCGGGTCCTGGCGGATCTTGATTCGCTTGAAGCGCTTGAGGTAGAGGCAGCTCTCTGGTTCGAATCTGATCCGGGAAGCGAAGAGCCATATCGTGAAGTGGCCCGAGTATATGAGGATGTATTCGGTGTGGATCGCGCTATTGAAACACTCAGGATTGGGCGTGAGGCTACAGGTAGGGACGATGCCCTCGCCTTGGAAATGGGAGACCTGCTTGCGGCGACTGGGGCGGTGGACTCAGCAGTAGAAGAATGGGCGACCGCCGTTGGGGAAGATGGGAGTCAAGCGGCCGGTATCGTTAGGCGGATCAAGGAACTTGAAGACGGAAAGGAAAACGCCAGTCACCAACTGGTAGATCACCTTGCTACCTCAGGTGTTGTAGCACGCCAACGTGCCGGAGCTCGTATTGCGCTAGACCTTGGCTTAGAGGATACGGCTCTCGATCTCTCCCGTAGGGTAGCGAGTGATCTCGAGGGCCGGACCCGAGAAATTTTTCTGTCTGAGGTAGCACGGAGAGCTCGTGAGGGAGGTCTTTCCCTAGTAGCGTCCTGGGCATATGAACAACTGGGCCAAGGTGCTTCGACGCCTTCAGAGCGTCGTCAATTTGACCAACGTATTATCGATGTGGCGCTTGCTGCCGGAGATACCACGGCCGCGCTCGAAGCCCAACGAAGGGTAGCTAATTCATTTTCACCTGAATCTATAGACCGTCGCAGGGCGACGGCCCAGGTGATCCGGCTGGAAAGTGCTCGTGCCAATCCATCTCGGCTGACGCAACTCCTCCAAACTTTCCGTGATGAGTTTCCGAATGCGCCGGAGCTGGACGATCTTGCGGCGACCGTTGCCAAAGGCCTGCAGGTAAGAGGTGATCTTGTGGGTGCGGCAGCGGTTCTGGATGGGATTGAAGGTCCTCAGAGCGGACTTGAGAGGGCATACCTTATGCTTGATATGGGTGAGATTGCAGAAGGACGGGGTGCGTTATTGAATGTGATCGAAGGGCTCCAGCCGACGGAAGCTACGGATGTGATCCAGTTCGTAGGTCTTCTAGGAAGACTCTCCGAAGAGGCAGCTGACGTTCTTGCACGAGCGGGAGTCCTCGCTCATCGAGGCATAGTGAACGAAGCCGTGAATATTTTAGTTGATGGAACTGATGAACTGGAGGGCAAGGAGCACCCGCCACTGCTCGCTGAGGCGGCCCGGATAGCGGATCGTGGCAAAGCTTTTGAACAAGGTGCTTCTATACGAACCAGATTGATCTCCGAATATCCAGAAGCACCGGAACTAGGCGATGCCGCTTTGGCATTGGCTCGCTACCGAGCGCGCACACCCGATGGGATTGAACAGGCAATTGCCATCCTAGAAGAATTGATCACAACCCGGCCGAATGCAGCAGTGGTGCCAGATGCACGGGTAGAATTGGAGAAACTCAAGGGTGGGTGAAATGAGGGGAGGATATCTGGGCTTTTTTCGGAAAATAGGTTGTGACAGAAATGCACGGTCGATGTTAATCCGTTCGTTTAGCACGCTGCTTCTGGTCATGACCCTACTCGGTGGTCTCGGTATCAGATCTGTGCAAGCACAATCCCTTTTGGTCCCGATGGATCGGCAGCAGCAGAATCATCTTCGTGCGTACGGATTGGCCTATTGGACCCTAGAACAAGAGGAGAAAGCAGAATGGCTCCTGAACTATAGGGGTGGCTCCTTTTTACTACCTGACCTTCCTTCGGTCCGGCGTGAAGCCGCATACCGAGGTGTATCGATTACCGGAGTAGATGCTCCTGCCGAAGCCCGAATTCGTGCGACAATCGAAGGGGCTAACATGGAAGCTGTGCCACTCGAACAAGCACCTAAAGTGGCGATTTATACGCCGCCCAACTCGACCCCATGGGATGATGCTGTAACAATGGTGCTGGAGTACGCCGGAATCCCATACGAGACGATTTGGGACTATGAAGTTTTAGAAGGAGGCCTCAGTGAGTACGAGTGGATCCATCTACATCATGAGGATTTCACGGGTCAGTACTCGAAGTTTTACCTCACATACGCCGGTGCCCCTTGGCTTCAGGAAGAAGTGGCTCGGAACCAAGAAGTGGCGAGAGCTGGAGATTTCGCTGATGTACCGGAACTAAAGAAGCATATTGCCCTGGAGATCCGCACCTATGTCGAGAACGGCGGCTTCCTGTTTGCGATGTGCTCAGCAACCGAGACGCTGGAGTTGGCACTCGCTGCATTGTCGGTTGACATCGCTGCTGCTTATTCGGATGGCACACCTCCCGATGCTAATGCTACGAGCAAACTAGATTGGGTTGCTTCAATGGCTTTCGAGAATGGTGATGTTCAGATCGCTCCTTCCATAAATGCGTTTTCGGACATCGATGCGCATCAAGTGAACACACCCTGGCGGAAGGCGTTGGGTGTGTACACCCTTTTTGATTTTTCGGCAAAATTCGATCCCGTCCCTGCGATGTTGACCCAGAACCATGAGTCCGTACTCCCTGACTTCTATGGGCTGACCACTTCATTTCGGGAGGATCGTCTAAAGTCGAATACTGTTGTACTTGGTCAGGAGGGAGGGTGGGCGAAATACCTACATGGCAACTTTGGTGAAGGGACATGGACATACTTCGGCGGTCATGATCCGGAGGACCCAGAACATCAGATCGGGGATCCACAGACTGACCTGGCACTCTATCCCAACTCACCAGGCTATCGACTAATCCTCAACAACGTTCTTTTCCCGGCGGCGAAGAAGAAGAAGCTTAAGACGTGACCTTGCTTCACGCCGCAGCAGTGGACTGATGGCGTCGGGCAGCAATATACCGGAGGGGTTTCCGGCGCGTTTCTCTGATGAGCGCATTAGTGGGAAAGATGGATTCGAGCTAGATGAGCCAAGAGACCTGACGGCAAGTAGTTCACAGAATCCGCTGACACTCTCATCTACCTCTCAGGCTACGATACGCGCCGAAATCGAAAAGGCGGGCGGGCGTGAAGTTTGCTTCTTGGCTGAAGTAGATGATGTGCGGGTAATTCAGGAACCTCGAGCGGTCGCTCGGGGGAACTTCGGAGCAGTTTTGGTTGCGGCCCGGGATGCAGCGATGGGTGGAGTGATGTTGCATAATCATCCTAGTGGAGCTCTTGAGCCGTCAGATGCGGATATGCGCATAGCGGGACAACTCTACGATCAGGGTGTTGGTACGGTGATCGTCGATAATGCTGCCAAGCATCTGTATGTGGTGGTCGAGCCACCAGAGCCCAAGGAACGAGTCGCTCTTAACCCAGACGAACTAAGTGATATTCTCGCACCAGGTGGCTCTTTGTCAGAATTCTACGAAGCATTTGAAGATCGACCGGGACAGCGAGAAATGCTTGAGGTCGTTACGCATCAATTCAACCAAGGCGGTGTGGCGATCATCGAAGCCGGAACGGGGACAGGAAAATCGTTGGCCTATCTACTTCCAGCAGCTTACTGGTCTCGAAATAACAAAGAACGCACGGTCATCTCAACGAACACCATTAACCTCCAGGAGCAACTTACCACTAAAGATCTTCCATTGGTGCGGGCACTTGGTGGTGACGTCGAATGGGCCTTGGTAAAGGGTCGCGGTAACTATGTCTCTATTCGAAGGGCGCTTCTTGCTTCGGACGCGCAACGCTCTCTTTTCGACGACGACCGGTCTGACGAGATGACAGCTCTTATCTCTTGGTTGAAGACAACCACAGATGGCTCGCTTTCAGACCTTCCATTTACTCCAGAACCAGAGACATGGGAGGAAGTTCGAAGTGATCCGGATATCTGCCTCAGAAGTCGGTGTCCCCATTTCCAGGAGTGTCACTATCAGCGGTCACGAAGACAGGCAGCTTCGGCTGACCTGCTAATAGTGAACCATCACATGCTTTTTACGGACCTCGCTGTTAGGCGAGCAACATTGAACTGGACGGCTTCCGCGGTACTGCCATCATACAACCGTATTGTTCTAGATGAAGCGCATAACATAGAGGACGCGGCGACATCGCATCTCGGTGTCGAGGTGACAAGGCGCGAACTTTATCGAGTACTCTCTCGCTTAGAAAAAAGTGGCAGAGGAGTCCTATCAGCGGTTTATGATCAGATCACAACGGGTTCGGAGCAGGAGAGAGAGTTACAAGAGCGAATTGAGACACGTGTTAGGCCAGCACTTGCCCAGGCCAGATTAGAGGTCGAGGGATTCATAGATACCGTAGAAAAACTTCTTCCTTCGGATAAAAGCACAGTACGCATTGGTTCTTCGGGGGTGGGTGAGCTTGCAGAGAGAGACGAGGTGGGCGAGCAGCTGAGTGCTTCACTTAATGCTCTGACTACCCTAGAGCGTGAGCTTAGTGAGCTAGGGGCTCGTATCGAACTCGACGAGAACATCTCAGATGGCCTCGAGGGGAGACTTCTTGATCTTCGAGCTATTACAAGACGGCTTGCGGCAGCACGACATGGATTGGGCCTCGTATTCACTCCAGGAGAGAAAGCAGGTCGCTATGTTCGATGGCTGGAGCTTCGGGGACGAGGCAGGAGGTCCAACCTAGTCATGGCAGCAGCCCCGATCGATCTAGGCGATCTTCTTGTAGAGTCACTCTTTTCACGTGTGGAAACGACGATTTTGACATCAGCAACGCTTGCTACAAGGAAGAATTTCAGTTTTCTAAGGAAGCGGATAGGCCTGCATAAGGAACAGCTTGATAGATATAATCTAGATTGTGATGTAAATGATCATATCATATTGTCACCATTTAACTTCCAAGATCAGACAATACTTGCAGTTCCGACTGACCTTCCGGCGGCAGAGGAAGGATCCGGTGAGTTCTACAAAGCTATCGCGGAAGTTACAGAACAGGTGGCTACACTGAGCGATGGTGGCCTATTTGTGCTATTCACTTCATACGCAGCACTTTTACAGGTAGGAGAACTACTCAGACTTATCGGAGCAGACTCTAGGTGGCCGCTTTTTATCCAAGGGGAAGACGACAGGCATCGTCTTCTCCAACGTTTTGTAGAGCACGGCCGCGGCATACTGCTTGGTACCGCTTCATTTTGGGAAGGAGTAGACGTTCCGGGTGACCCACTGCGTGGGCTCATAATTCAAAAACTGCCTTTTAAAGTTCCGACCGAACCGGTCACAGCAGCCCGTATGGAGGCGATCCAGGGAGCGGGACAAGACGGGTTCCAAGAATATATGTTGCCGCATGCAGCGCTTCGCTTGAAGCAGGGCTTTGGCAGGTTGATTCGTTCAAAATCTGATCGGGGTGCGGTGGTCCTCTTGGACGACAGACTTGTGACCAAGCAATACGGTCATTACCTACGTAATTCGCTGCCTGGACCGACTTTGGTTAAGGGTGCCTGGTCTGACGTACAACGAAGGCTGAAGACATTTTACAGCCAAGTGTGAGCACACATAGAAGTTTGATGGTTACGCTAGCGAGGACGGATGCCCTAAGCGTTTTTCGTATATAGCTTTGAGCAGTTTATTCGAATCTCTAAATCAGGATGAGCGAAATTAAAATGACTGAAACAACTCCTACCAAGCTTGTGTGTGTAGGTCGCAACTATGCGAAACATGCTGCTGAACTCGGGGGTGTTGTTCCTGACGAGCCTCTGATCTTCTTCAAACCGCCATCTTCGCTTATCCGGACCGGTGAGCCAATCGTCATCCCAGATGGTGTTGGCCGGGTCGATTTCGAGGGTGAGATCGCAGTTGTTATAGGGAAGGCTGCTAAGAATGTTAGAGCTGAGGATGCTTGGGATGTGGTACAGGGCATAGCTCCTCTCAACGATGTGACCGCGAGAGACCTACAGAGAATCGATGATCAGTGGGGTCGCGCAAAGGGTTTTGACACATTCTGCCCAGTAGGAGAGATGGTACATGTAAGCGAAGTGGACCTGAATAATCTCTCAGTCATCACTCGAGTAAACGGTGAGCTACGCCAACAGGGGCACGTGCAAGACCTTGTCTTCTCAATTCCCACCCTTATCGAATATATCTCGGGAATAATGACGCTAGAGGTCGGAGATCTCATCGCGACTGGGACTCCAGAGGGGGTTGGTCCACTTTCGGTCGGGGATACTGTAGAAGTGGAAGTGGGTGGTGTTGGTACGGTGTCAAACACGGTGGTTGCGGATAACTAAGTGCATACCAATCGACGTTTCTCCGCTCTCCCTGACTTTCCTCTCGCCGATATGGTGAGAGTCCAGCGGCATCTTGAAAGCAGGGGCGTTGATGTCATCAATCTTGGTGCAGGTGACGCCGATCTTGATCCACCACCGGCTGTGGTCGATAGGATGTGTCAGGCTGTGGGTGAAACAGCTTACTCTCGCTACCCATTTCAGGCTGGTCTCCCATCTCTCCGTGAGGCCATAGCAGTGTGGATGAAGGACCGGTTCGGAGTGGCAGTGGATCCTTGGAAGGAAGTGCTCCCGCTCATCGGGTCAAAAGAAGGGATCGCCCATCTTCCCTTCGCACTGCTTAACGATGGGGACGCTGCAGTCATTCCTGACCCAGGCTATCAGGCCTACGTCGGTAGTGTGACGCTTACAGGAGGTGAGCCTCTACTGATACCCCTCCGTGCTGAGAACAATTTCTTGATTCCATTAACGGATATATCGGGTGAGATCGCTAACCGAGTCCGCATCCTATACCTCAATTACCCCAATAACCCGACGACTGCAGTTGCACCTGACAGCTATTTTGAGGAGGTGATTGCATACTGTAAGCATCACGGGGTGGTTCTTGCTCATGACCATGCTTATTCGGAGATAGCTTTCGACGGGTATCGTCCTCGGAGTGTACTTGAGTTTAAGGGGGCAAGGGACGTAGCGATTGAATATCACTCATTCTCAAAAACTTATAACATGACCGGATGGCGCCTTGGCTGGGCAGTTGGAAATCCTGATCTCATCTCGATCCTCTCGAAGGTCAAATCATTTCTTGATACCGGACAGTTCTTAGCAGTTCAAGCAGCTGGGGCGGCAGCGCTTGCTTGCTGGAAACAGTGGGTTCCTGGAAACGTCGCAACGTTTCAGAAACGACGTGACATAGCAGTGCAGGAGCTTCAGAATGTGGGGTTCGACATATCGCCTCCGCATGCCACCATGTATCTATGGGTGCCTGTTCCCACACGGGAGTCGTCGGAGGATTTCGCAGCACGTGCGCTTGAAACTGAGGGAGTCGTCGTTCTTCCAGGGAGTGCCCTTGGCAGAGGAGGGGAGGGATTTTTCCGTATAGCATTGACCAGAACTGAGGCTCGTTTGGCGGAAGCAGCCCAAAGACTGGGACGCTTGTTATGATAGGTGGTCGTGGGTTCCAAGGAATGATCTGGAACCGGGTCGACATCCAGGACTAGTAATATTCATGGATCAGCGAATGCAGAGGGGAGATCCCAACAGAGTGGAACATCCCAGCCGCACCAGGTCCGGATTCAGCTCAAGCCGGGTATGGTGGGTTTGCTTTGCAGCTTCCGTAGCGATCCACTTTTTGGCAGTAGCCATTTACCCCTTCTTTGGAAATACCGTCAACATTGACGCGATTTCTTTTAGTTTTCCTAATGTTTCGGGTCGCACTGAGGGGATCCAAGTGCTACGCCTAGTTGAAGTGGCTGACCCGATTGCTTCAGAACGTCCGGATGACCCAGAAGAGATTGAGGACGTTGATGACCCAGAACCTCCTATGACCCCGGTTCCTATAGAAGGAACTCCGGATCCAGAGTTGATCCCGCCACCCCCATCTGGAGCAGAACTTCTGCGACCTAACCTAAGAAACCCGATACTTTGGGAGGCACTAAGTTCTGGTGTCTTGGATATAACGTTAAAACAGAGAGAGCAATTGCTGATTGCGAGCGCTCTTGCTCGATGGAATGATTCCGCCGCGACTTCACTTGCAGCTGAAGCAGCAGCTATGGATTGGACATTCACCGATGACGAGGGAAAACGTTGGGGAGTGTCCCCTGGTAAGATCCATCTGGGAGATATCACACTTCCTCTACCGTTTGGTTTTGGGACTGTAGTTGGCAAGCGAGAAGAGGTAAATGATCGACTCTGGCAGTGGGATGAGATTTATCGGCAGGGGGTGAGAGCAGAGGTGAATGAGTCCTGGCGAGATAGGGCGGAAGCGATTCGCCGGCGTCGAGACAGGGAACGAACTGCAGTACAGCCTGACACGTCGCGCGTTCCTCGTTAGCCGAGTTTTGTATATCAGAACGATCAGATGGTACCGTATGTAAGGTAGGGTCCCCATCTTACGAGCTTTAATTGCACCGGCACCGGAGCTGCAGTGTCCCAAGAGCTAGCACCACGTCTAAACCCCAGCGCCATCGAGCCTGCCCGATATCAGAAGTGGCAGGAAGGAGGCCATTTCCATGTTCCAGCGGAATACGTCCTAAAGGAAGGGCGGTCTCCTTATGTGATCGTGATTCCGCCACCCAACGTTACGGCTGCGCTACATATGGGGCATGGCCTCAACAGCACGATCCAGGACGTGCTAATTCGGTGGAGAAGGATGCAGGGTCGCGCATCTCTTTGGGTGCCCGGAACTGATCACGCAGGGATCGCGACCCAGAATGTGGTTGAGCGCCGTTTGGCCACCGCCGGTTCAACCAAAGAGGACTTAGGTAGAGAGGGTTTTGTTGAAGCTATCTGGGATTTTGTGGATAAGACCGGTAGCCAGATCATCAATCAACTAAAATCTCTCGGTGCATCCTGTGACTGGGAGCGAACTCGGTTTACGCTCGATGAAAACCTGAGTCGTGCTGTGCGTGAAGTATTCGTTCATCTCTATGAACGGGATCTTATCTATCGGGGTGAGTACATCATTAATTGGTGTCCCAGGTGCCATACTGCGCTCTCGAACGAGGAAGCAGAGGGGCACGATAGCGAAGGCAAGCTATGGCATATCCGTTATCCGCTGGATGATTCCGCAGCCGAGGCCGCTCAAGCTTCTATAGATGCAGGGGCTGATACTGTTGGACGTTTGGATGACGGTCGCTGGTATTTGACGGTTTCGACTACACGGCCAGAAACGATGCTTGGGGATACTGGGGTGGCTGTCCATCCAGAGGATGATCGGTATGTCTCATTAATCGGCTCCAGTATCGAGCTTCCTTTCGCTGGTCGTAGGATACCTGTTGTAGCTGATGAACATGTGGATCCGGAATTTGGATCCGGTCTCGTAAAAGTCACTCCGGCACACGACCCGAATGATTTTGAGATAGCAAGCCGTACGGGTCTGGATATCCTCGACGTGATGACTGATGACGCAAAGATGAATGAGAGCGTGCCAAGCGAGTTCCAAGGCATGGATCGCTTCGATGCGCGTGATGCTGTGCTAGATGGTTTGTCAAAGCTCGGGCTTCTGGCTGGAGAGGAAGAGCATACGCATGCAGTTCCACACTGCTACAGGTGCGACACCGTTGTCGAACCCCGCCTGTCTCTTCAATGGTTTGTGAAAATGAAGCCTTTGGCTGAGCCTGCGCTCCAGGCATCACGTGAAGGGACAGTCACCTTCACCCCGGGTCACTGGAAGGGGGTCTATGAGCACTGGATGGAGAATATCCGGGACTGGTGTATTTCTCGACAACTTTGGTGGGGACATAGGATTCCAGTCTGGTACTGTGCGTGTGGGGAGCAGATCGTGGCCCGTGAGGATCCGACCGAATGTTCGGCCTGTGGTTCAAATGAGCTTGAGCAGGACCCCGACGTGCTTGACACGTGGTTTAGCTCACAATTATGGCCATTCTCAGTATTTGGGTGGCCAGAAAAGACTCCGGATGTAGAGGCTTTCTACCCTGGTAACACGATGGTCACAGCGCCGGAGATTCTTTTCTTTTGGGTGGCTCGCATGATCATGATGGGGTACGAGTTTTTTGGGGAGCCACCGTTCAGGGAGGTGTATCTTCACGGGACTGTTCGAGACATGCAGGGCCGCAAGATGTCCAAGTCACTGGGTAACGGTATTGATCCGCTTGAGGTAGTAAACGCCTACGGTGCAGACGCGATGAGATTCACAATCATCAGCCAGGCAGCGGTAGGGACTGACATCAATCTCGACCACGAGGACGTTGAAGCAACCTTCTCTAATGGACGAAACTTTTCCAATAAAATATGGAATGCAGGGCGCTTTGCCCTTTTGAGTCTAGGTGACGCGCCTGTGCGCCCGTTAAATGAAGTGATATCTGATCTTGCGCTTGAAGACCGATGGATTCTGGCACGATTGGGTCATGCCACACGGACGGCTACGCGAAACCTCGAGCGGTACCGTCTTCACGAGGTAGCGGACGGACTCTACCACTTCTTCTGGGGTGAGCTTTGCGATTGGTACCTGGAATTGGTTAAGGACCGGCTTACTCTGGACACTGATGCCAAGTCACGGGAAGCGGCTCGCTCTACACTTGTGGCGGTGCTAGATGAAGCGCTTCGGCTTCTTCATCCGATTGTTCCCTTTGTAACAGCTGAGCTATGGTCACTCCTGCCCTGGCCAGAGGGTTCCAGCCGCCCTGAGGATCTCATTATAGCCCCGTGGCCAGATTCCGGATCTTCCTTTGAAGATCCGATGGCTGAAGATGAAATGGAAGCGCTTCGTGAACTCATTATCGAAGTCCGCCGGCTCAGAAAAGAATATTCTATTCCGGAAGGGAAGCGGATTGGTATCCATATCTGGGGGGGTGGGGTAGACCTAACAAATACGGTAATGTCGCAGTTATCAGCCCTAGAGCGGTTAGCTAGAATTGACCGAGTGGTGCCGGAGCCAGGAGCTGGAGTAGGTGCTAATGCAGTGCTAACCCGAGGTGGTGAACTCTTTATTCCCCTTGAAGGGATTATTGATCTTGATCACGAGCGGACACGCCTCCGAGAGGAGATTGAGAAGCTTAGGGCTCAAATAGTGATTACTGCTAAGAAACTTGAGAATCAAAACTTTGTTGCCAAGGCACCAGAGGAAGTGGTCTCCAAGGAAAAACACAAGCTTTCAAGCTTCAAAGAACGTGCCGCTAAACTCGAGGAAAAATTAGACGCGCTTGAGGTTGGAAGATCCTGAGTACTTCGAGGACAATTCCCCGTCAGCTGCTCGTTCAATCTGCCGGTGCAGTGTCTGCAGCGGTCGGGATTGCGTTTGCTAGTTCCTGCGCACAGCAAGGTGCACCTCCCGGTGGCCCTGAAGACCTCAGGCCTCCCATCGTCGTTCGGACTGTTCCGGATACGTTTGAGTTGCTAGGGACACTGGATGGATTGATTCGGTTTGAGTTTGATGAGCGAATCAGTGAGCGTTCCAGCAGTGGGACACTCGATAATGCAGTCATCATCTCTCCAAGGAGTGGTGAACTAGTAGTCGGGCATGATTCGAGAAGCTTGACCATAGAATTGGTGGATGGCTTCCGACCTGGTCTGGTATATCGTGTGACACTCCTGCCTGTTGTGCGCGATCTATTCGGTAATCAGATGAGAGATCCCTTCGAGCTAGTATTCTCGACGGGGGGAGAAACGGTTCCGACCACGCTTGCTGGAATTGCTTGGGATCGCATTACTGGCTCGGGAGTGAATGACTACCAAGTCTGGGCAACTTCATTAGATGATGATTCTATCGTCCACGTTGCTGTAACGGACAACCAAGGTGTCTACGCATTCAGATACATTCCTGGTGCCAGCTACGAAATCACGGCGTTCGACGATCGCAACGCAGATGCCGTACTCGATATGATGGAGATACAGGGTAGTAGACGTTTTTCGATAGAGAATGGGGATACCGTTTTCCTTAACTTTCCTGTTCTTCAACCAGATACCACACCAGCGACTCTAGTCACTGCTTCAGCGCTGGACTCGGTCACTCTCCTATTAGAGTTCGACGACTATCTAGATCCTGCACTAGTACTCGGGACGATCGGCCTGACCGTGACGAGTGAGGATAGTACGGTTGTCGTCGTGGATAGCATTCTTCATGAACACGATTACCTCGCGTACGTTGCTATGGTCATGGATTCGCTGGTGGTCCTAGACTCCCTGGATGCTGTTTCGCAGGCAGCCGCCATGGCTGCAGCAATTGCTGCAGAATCAGATACGACGATAACTGATAGTATTGCCAGTGATGTTGGGGTATCTCAGGATGATCCGGAAATTTTGGAAGACATTGAACCAGTTCGCAGGAGAGGGCCACCTGATCTGGAAGGTCGTTCTGCCTCACCTTCTTCTCGAGGAGTAGGCCCGAACAGCGTGGGTGGCAGACAGGGAAGCGGCCCGGATGGAGAGCAGCTCCCCGCGAGGCGCATAATCCTATTGTTGGGCAATTCTGTCTTACCGGACATCACGTATAATGTGGTCATAAACGACCTGGAAAATCTCTATGGGGTACCCCTAGGAGGTGGGGAAACCTCCTTCTTTGTAGCGCCTGCTGGCATTGCTGATACTGCGGACGTATCGGATTCCATTCTGGTACCGGATACGGGAGTAGTGGATACAGTCGCGGCAGAGGTTGGTACCCGATGAGTGACCCGAGGCGTGAAATCCCCTCGGTTGATGCTCTTCTTGCTTCACCCGAATTCGAACTAATTCTGAAGGGATTTCCTCGGCAGCTTGTGGTGAAAGTGACACGGATAGTGATTCAGGAGATAAGGAACAGGTTGCTTGCGGGAGATAAGGAGATAGATCCTGATGGACTCTCTTACTACGCTCGAACGGTGGTGATTCGCTTAGAACAAGAAACGATGCCCTCCCTGCGTAGAGTGATTAACGCAACCGGGGTAGTGCTCCATACGAATCTTGGACGAGCCCCGTTGGCAGAGGTTGCTGTTGACGCAATGGCTACTACTGCTCGGGGCTATTCGAATCTCGAATATGATGTCGAAGCGGGTAGAAGGGGTTCTCGGTACGACCATTGTGTGAAGCTTCTGCGTGAATTGACGGGTGCGGAAGACGCCATCGTAGTTAACAATAACGCTGCTGCTCTCGTTCTAGTGCTTAACACGACAGCGAGAGGAAAGGGAGTTGCTGTTTCCCGAGGTGAACTCGTCGAGATTGGCGGGGGTTTTAGAATTCCTGAGATACTAGAGCGTGCAGGTGCGTCTTTAGTTGAGGTGGGTAGCACTAACCGGACGCGTCTATCGGATTATCAGAACTCGATCAAGAAGGATAAGGTTGCAGCGATCTTGAAGGTTCACCGGTCCAATTTCAGGATCACTGGATTCACGGAAGACACAACACTCGCTTCGCTTGCTGATCTGGCGAACGAGGAAGGGATCCCATTACTCCACGACCTTGGTTCAGGGTTATTTATTACTTCCGATGCACTAGCCCTCCCAGCTGAACCTCTAGCTGCTGATTCACTCAGTGCGGGTGCAGATCTTGTTGCTGTTTCGGGAGACAAACTACTAGGTGGGCCCCAGGCTGGGATCATTCTAGGTAACTCAGAGTTGATCAACGCACTGCGTCAAAACCCCCTTTGTCGTGCGTTACGTGTGGATAAGGTTACGCTTGCAGGTCTCGAGGCAACGCTTCAACTCTATCGAGATCCCGGACAAGCTCTTGAGGCAATTCCAACCCTGCGAATGCTGGGCAATACCCCGGAAAATCTTGGTAAACGATGCGAGGAGCTCGCCGCTGAACTAACAGGACTAGGTATCGGAAGCAGTATCGTAGAGTCAGAGGGCAGAGTAGGGGGTGGGACATATCCCGGTGTGAAGCTCCCGGGTTTCGCCCTTGCCCTAGATGGTCCACATGGTGCAGAAGTTTTGGCGATGCACTTACGTAACGGTGATCCTCCGGTAATTGCACGGATCGTGGATAATCGAGTCTTCATTGATTTGCGCACAGTGCTCCCAGGGCAGGAGAACGATTTAGTCAGGCGGGTCAGGGAGGCCAGTAATGAAGGATTGGGTTCTTAGGACTAAGCTTGGTCTGAGCGCGTATTGTGATACCTAGTATGCCTACTAGGCTGATTGTCGGTTAGGGGACAAGCTGGTCCTACAAGGTATCCGACGTTGACCTGATTTTTCAGCACGGGTAGCTTTGGACTTCCCTTGTGTCCTAGGCTGGAAACGTCCAATGGCCAGGAGGGTATTGGTTTTGAGCCGGTACTTTGACCGGCTCTGACAGGCACATCACCTCAGGAGGTAACCGGCGTCATGATGACCTTGACGGCGACAGCAACAGAAAAAGTTCAAGACTTCATTCAAGAGCATGGTGTTGAGAGTGAAGCGGGATTGAGAGTCGCAGTTTTACCAGGTGGGTGCTCTGGATTCCAGTACGGCCTCAACGTTGAGGACGAACCAGAAGCGGATGATGAGATCCTTGATATCCGAGGTGTGAAAATTTTTATTGATCCATTCAGTGCACAGTATCTTGACGGTGTCGAGATTGATTATGTGACGAGCGTTATGGGCCAGGGCTTCACATTCAGTAACCCGAACGCATCGGGCGGATGCGGATGTGGGAGTTCGTTCACAGCTTGACGGCTGTTCGCTGCGGTCGCGCCTGAGACCGTGAAGATCCGGGCCTTCACTGGTGGGGGGTTCGGCGAGAACACCTACCTAGTTATTTGCGGAGATTCATCTGCAGCAGTCGTAATTGACCCGGGAGCCGCTGCTGCCGAGGTGGTTCCCCAGATACAAGACGAAGGGCTTGATCTCCACGCCATTCTTTTAACGCACGCTCACCTCGACCATATAGAGGGTGTTTCGGAGATACGTGCGATATCACCTGATGTGCCAATTTGGTTGCACGCAGATGATCAGAAGCTCTATGAGGTGGCTCCCTTTCAGGCTCAGATGTTTGGCATGACGGCGACCCCCCAACCGCCCCCTACAAATGAACTTGTAGCCGGACAGCGATACGAATTCGATTCGTGTGCGCTCGATGTGCGCTTCACGCCAGGCCATTCACCGGGTCACGTGATCTTTGTTGCCCCGGATGAGAGTTTTGCTTTAGTAGGGGATGTGGTGTTTTCAGGATCGATCGGTCGGACCGATCTACCCGGTGGCAACATGGGTACACTCATGGATTCTATCCGAGAGCAGGTACTGACGCTCCCTGATGAGACAGAACTCTTCACGGGGCATGGACCACCGACGACTGTGGGGCAGGAGCGTCGAACCAATCCGTTCTTAAACCAACATTATGGTGGGGGACACGTTTGAAAAATGGGGTAGAGGCAGGCCCTCCTTTGGTAGCTGCTGCGTTTGCTTCGGGTGGCGGGACGAATGTTCAAGCGCTGCTCGATTACCAAGACAAGTTGTGTCCTTGGAGATTGTCACTTGTCGTCACGGACCGCGAGAATGCTGGAGTTCTTGAGCGAGCCGATATCGCAGGGATCAGTACAGCTGTTATTCCTGTTCAGGCGCGAGCCTCCTCAGATGTCGCCCAAGACGTACTCTCAGTGTTAGAAACTCACAGGGTAGAGGTCATCTTTCTTGCTGGCTATCTTCGGCTCATTCCGAGTGAAGTTGTTCACCGATATAGGCGTAGGATCCTCAATATTCATCCAGCACTGCTGCCCTCGTTTGGTGGTAAGGGCATGTATGGGATGAGGGTGCATCAAGCGGTAGTCGATGCCGGTGAGTCAATGACTGGCGCTACCGTTCACTATGTCGATGAGGAATATGATCGGGGTACAATCATAGGACAGTGGAGGGTACCAGTAGAGCCTGACGACTCCGCTGAAGTTGTGGCTGCCCGCGTTCTAGAGATCGAACATCGTTTATATCCTCTTGCTGCGGAGCACGTGTGCTCTGCCCTGATCGAGGGCCGAGATCCTGGGCCATTCGACTTGCCCGAACTATCGAGTACTACAACTACTGACCTAGAACACACAGAATAGGAGTAAGGATGAAGCGGGCGCTTCTCAGCGTATCCGATAAGACCGGAATCCTGGAACTCGCTACCGCACTTAAGGATCGCGGTTGGGAGATTCTATCCACGGGCGGGACAGCCCGCACACTCCGTGAGGGTGGCATTGAAGTGACCAACGTAGCTGAGGTCACAAAACATCCAGAGATGATGGACGGACGTGTAAAAACTCTTCATCCAGCGATACATGCTGGGATTCTTGCTCGAAGGGATAATGAAGAGGATATGAAAGCCCTCACCGAACACGGTTATGGGCCGATCGATTTGGTTGCTGTGAACCTTTATCCGTTCCGGGAGACCATAGCAGCTGGTGAGGTGACGATGTCTCAGGCGATGGATAAGGTCGACATCGGTGGTCCTACCATGATCAGGGCCGCCGCCAAATCACACACACAAGTTTGGGTCATTGTCGACCCGAACGATTACGACAAGGTCATCGCAGCGATCGATGGGGGTGAAGGCTCGGAGTTGAGACGTGAACTTGCCGCGAAAGTTTTCAGCCACATTAGCGTCTACGATGAATCTGTAGCGGGATACCTCACTGGTAGTGTGGAATCTCAATCACTACCGGATAAGCTGGGTATGTCCCTGCAGCGAATCCAGACACTCAGGTATGGAGAGAACCCGGATCAGCAGGCAGCCTTTTACGGTCATGAAGACCCAGTGGGACTTTCTGCACTCAGGCAACTTCATGGTAAGGAACTTTCATATAATAACCTGCTGGACTTAGATGGAGCTCTACTCGCACTGTCCCCATTCGCGAACACCAAAGGAGCTGCGGTCTGCATCATCAAGCACACAACGCCATGCGGCCTCGCGGTCAGCGATACGCTTTCAGATGCTTACGAAAAAGCACTCGCCTCTGATCCGATGAGCGCGTTCGGGTCCGCTATTGCTGTGAATCAAGAGGTTGATGCGGAAACAGCAAGACTGATGTCCGCTCTCTTTATTGAATGTCTGGTAGCTCCAAGCTTTTCGGATGAGGCCATGACGGTTCTGAGCCAGAAGAAGAATATTCGATTGCTCATCTTTCCTGGTACATCCGAGGGGGAAGGGGCAGCCGACTTCATCGCGTCCCATGGTCTTATCCCTGAAGCTCGCTCGGTGAGGTCAGTGTATGGGGGCTTGCTCGCACAAACACCTTCTGAGCCACCGTCTTATGGGTCAATTGATACATCATGGAAAGTCGTAACTCAACGTCACCCCACTGAAGTTGAGATGGATGATTTGAGATTCGCTTGGGCGGCGATTTTCTCGGTGAAATCAAACGCGATCTTGATTGCCCGTGATGGCGGAGTGCTGGGGATCGGAGCGGGTCAAATGAGTCGAGTTGACTCTTCTAAGATCGCTGTACGCAAAGCGGATGAAGCCGGGTTTGATGTAACTGGTTCCGTCCTTGCATCTGATGCGTTTTTCCCGTTTCGGGATGGTGTCGATGCGGCTGCGGAAGCTGGCGTTAAGGCGGTTATTCAACCGGGTGGCTCGATCCGGGATGAGGAAGTTATTAACGCGGCTGACGAACACGGACTCGCGATGGTCTTTACCGGACGCAGACTCTTCCGTCACTAGAAAATCGATCGTCATTTCAAGCTATCGGGCTTTCTATCCTTATCGATGGGATGACCGTCAGTTGAAGTAGCTAGCGGTCAGTTCCATCTTTTTCTGAGGAGGGGTGGCAGAGCGGTCTAATGCACCGGTCTTGAAAACCGGCGGGCGCAAGCCCTCGTGGGTTCGAATCCCACCCCCTCCGTAAAAGAAAGAGGCTCCACCCGTTAAGGGCGGAGCCTCTTCGCTCTTGGTCTGGTCCCGTTCTTAGTACGCGACTGCCATACCATCCTTGTGAGGGGTTGAACCTCCTATCATCACTCCTGTCAGGATATTGAACATTATCCCCTGGGCACCTCCCACACCTCCTCTCGTACTTCTTCTTCTGAGCTCGTGACCCCACGCTTCAAGTTGGGTTAAGACCTCTTCATTGATACCGGGTTCAACGGTGACACTGAGACCGCCTCCGTGATTAATTCTGGGGATCTCAACTGCCTGCTGCATGTTCATTCCAAATTCGACTACGTTGAGAAAGATCTGAGCATGTTGCTGAGGCTGTACCGCACCCCCCATGGCCCCGAAGGTCATGAAGAACTCCCCATCCTTGAATGCCATCGCCGGAATGATGGTATGGAATGGGCGTTTATGAGGTTCAACAACGTTCATGTGGCCTGGCTCACGCGAGAACAGAGCTCCTCTATTTTGCAGCGTGAAACCAGTACCGGGAGGCACTAGACCGGAACCGAATCCTGAATAGAGACTGTAGATGAATGAGACGGCATTGTGATCCTTATCCATGACCTCTAATAGGACAGTATCACCGTTTCCATTAATCCCCGACTCTGGTCGTTCCATAGCCCTAGTTGGGTTGATCCGTTCGAATTGCCGGCGACCATATTCAGTAGAGATTATTTCCTTGATTGGAAGATCATTAAACTCTGGATCAGAGTTCCATTTCTCGATATCTGCATAGGCCAGCTTCTTTGCCTCAATAACATGGTGCAGATATTCGGCGGAGTTATGGCCCATAGAGCCCAAGTCTACGTTTGCTAGGATCTTGAGCATTTCAAGAGCAGCAATGCCCTGTCCATTTGGTGGTAGTTCGTAGAGCCTGTAGTTCTTGTAGTCTGCATAGATGGGCTCAACCCACGTAGAGGTGTGATCCTCAAAGTCCTTCATGGTGAGAAAGCCATCATGTGCGTCAGAATAGTCAACGATCTTTTTAGCGATCGAGCCCCTGTAGAAAGCGTCTCTGCCTTCCTTGCCTAATAGCCTGTAGGTTTCAGCTAGGTCGGGGTTCCGGAATACTTCGCCAGCTCTGGGCGCTCTCTCGCCATCGATTAGCCACGTTTCTCTCGTGGATGGCTCTTGGTTGTTTTCAAGAGATCTCCACGCATCGGCGATAATCGGAGAGACCGGAAAGCCATGTTCTGCGTAGTGAATTGCAGGCTCTAGTACTTCGGCCATGGTCATTGTCCCGTACTTTTCTAAAACCTCGAACCAGCCGTCGACCGCACCAGGTACCGTCACGGAGTATATACCCCTGATCCGGTTCATATCATGCTTTTCCAGTTTCCCATTAAGTGCGTCTAGCGTCATAGCGTAGGGTGCACGTCCGCTCGCGTTTAGACCGACCAGTTTCTTCTCTTCTGCGAGGTAGACCATGATGAAGGCGTCACCGCCCAGGCTTGTACTGTGAGGCTCAACTAGTGTTAAGACAGCAGCGGTGGCCACTGCAGCATCGATAGCATTCCCCCCTCTCTTCAGGATATCGAGGCCTGCATTAGCAGCGAGGGGTTCACTGGTGGCGACAACCCCACGCAGCCCCGATACGGGTGAACGCAAGGTCTCGTAGGGGAATCTCACGTCATCTCCATTCTGGGCGGCTACCTGAAAACCGAGGCTAAGGAAGAGTAAGGGTATTATGCTTACTGAGGTGGCACCCCTGCTCTTGAGAACTGACTTCAGCATGTCTCCCCCTTCGGTTCACGTGACGGGCAGTATCTACTATAGGGTTAGGTCATCAGAGGATACGGATCCATGGGAGCCTCTGGCAATCGTTAGGAGTCATGCCCCTTAAGAGTCAGATGCTTAACTATTACGTAGTACAAAGTGTCCCGTGGTCATGCTACTGATTTGATTCTTGATTTGCGAGCAACTCGTAGATTCTTTGGATCGCTGGCAATGGGGCACCCGGGCCACGCAGAGATGGATAATCCGATGAGTGGTCAGTTAGGTCGACCTGCTCTGCTGCTTGTTCGGCTGTTAGTCCCCGGGAATAAGCATCACTGGTACGATTCCAGAGATCTGTAAGATAGGCTTGAAGATGGTCTATTTTAGCTAGGTCCGAGAACGGCGCTCCATGTCCTGGCACGACGATATCGAAGTCCAGCGTCTTGAGTTCCTCAAGTGTCCCCACCCAATCCGATGGAAAGCCGTCTCCCATATAGGGGATTCCAGGCAATAAAAGATCACCCGTGATCAGAACGCGTTCTTGTGGAAGATGTACGACAATGTCGCCACCGGTATGACCTCGTCCGAAGAATAGCAGTCGGATTTCCCGATCTCCCCTAAACAATGTCATCCGTTCAGAGAGTGTTGTATTTGGTGGTGTTGGGCTCAATCCCTCTTGGCCGTCCAAGAACCCTGCTTGGCCGGCCATGCGTTCTCGGAAGTAGGTATACGTCCGACCGATTGAGCCCTCATTCGTCAGCATCTCTCGTGTGAACTCATGACCTATGACCTCAATGTCGTCAGGATAGATCTGGTTTCCATGAGCGTGGTCGAAGTGGAAGTGCGTGTTGACCACGTATCTGACGGGCTTATCAGTGATCGACCCAAGCTCTTCGATGAGTGCAGCGGCAGCGACAGGCGAGATATGCGAGTCAACGAGTAGCACATCTTCTTCGTTAATAATGACCGCAGCGTTTGAGCCTACAGCCACGTTTCCAGTCCCCCGAGCTTGATAGATTCCCTCCATCACAAGCTCGAACTCAAATGCCGATCCTTCAAAATCTGAGCCTGGGAGGGTAGACATATCGAAATCAGGGTCAGCCGTTCGTGGTTGGCAGGCTGTGAGTACCAAGATACCCGTCAAAAGTCGAGTCTTCATTTTCATAGGATCATGATCCGCTGAGCTAAAGGGAAGTACACCGATTTCTCCACTGTTCGCGCTATGCCAGCAATACTGAGATCCTTCCTACGATTGCGTTGGCCGAGTCAAGAACTCCGACCTAGAAAGCCAGGATGAATCATAGGGTTAGATAGAACCAGTTTGTTAACCTACGGAACCAGCACGATCTCCATACGTTTCATTCGATTTGCAGCTTCAACCGTCTTCACACTGTTGAGTGTGAAATTCCCATACAGAAACCGTTGTTCTATTCGAGCCAAGCTAAAAAATTGAGCGGTCTCTGTACGTGCAACCTCGTTTCCTCCTGTCTCAGCATCATAGAAGAACAGGTTAAAAAAGAATGACACTCCTTGGTCGGTAGACCAATTCTTGAATGAGATATCATACTTGCCTCGGGTATGACTTCCCTCTTCTACAGAAGTCAAGGACCATGTGATGGACGAGGCGATGACATCGTTTCCTAGATCCTGTTCCTCTTGCGAGCGTTCTCTTGTGTCGAGCTCACCAGGAGCCAGCACAGTCTCTTCTCCGCAGGCAATAACAAGAGGCGAGAGGATCAAGACCCCGAAAATGCACGCTAGTTTCGTTTGCTTCAACGCACTCTCCTTGGGGCCTGTGACAAAGACTGAATTTGATAATGAGGCCTGGAGGGTGTCCGGTCAAAGGCCCTGGCAACTAACAAGTTTATCTAGATTGAACGATGGGTTCTTCTATAAACTGTGACCGTCAGCAGATCTCGAGATCTTTTGATTCAACTTGGTTGAATGGTTTGTCCCAGATAGATTCCAAGTGAGCCACTTTTCGGGTGGACAATACCTACGAATGGATGACTTCTTGAGGCTCTCGTGATACCGGTTGAGCGCAGGAAGACCGTGGCCGTCAATATCGATGGCGTTGTGATTGGTGGTACGGCACCAGTGGTAGTGCAATCCATGACGAATACCGATACCGCGGACGTTAACGGGACCATCACACAAGTACGCCAGTTAGCTGATGCAGGCAGTGAACTCGTACGAGTTACGGTCAATAATGATAAAGCGGCGCGTGCGGTTCCAGAGATTGTGAGCCAGCTTCGTGAGTCTGGGTACCTAACGCCGATTGTTGGGGATTTCCATTACAACGGGCATCTCTTGCTCAAGAAGTTTCCAGAAACTGCGAGTGCTCTCTCTAAGTTGCGGATCAATCCGGGTAACGTTGGCACCAAGCATCGCGATAAGAATTTCACTCAGATCATCGAGGTTGCGGTTGAACACGACAAACCTGTTCGCATCGGGGTGAACTGGGGATCACTAGACCAAAGACTCCTCACAGAATTGATGGATGAGAACGCCGGGAGACAGTCGCCAAGGGATGGTCGTGAGGTTGTTCTTGAGGCGATGGTACAAAGCGGGCTTCGTTCAGCAGATTTAGCTGAGCAAAATGGCTTGAGGCATGACCAGATTGTCATCTCGACGAAGGTTTCATCGGTACGGGATTTAGTCTCCGTATATCGTATGCTGGCAACTCGATGTGACTATCCACTCCACTTGGGGCTAACTGAGGCCGGGTTGGGAGCTAAGGGGATTGTCGCTACTACCGCTGGGCTAGCCCCACTCCTCCTAGACGGGATTGGGGATACGATTCGTGTTTCGTTAACCCCGAAACCAGGTGGAGACCGCGCTGAGGAAGTACGAGTGGCACAGCAAATTCTCCAGTCCCTCGGAATTCGGCATTTCGAACCTCAGGTGATATCCTGCCCGGGCTGTGGGCGCACCACGAGTACGTTTTTTCAAGAAATGGCTGAGGAGATCACGGAGTATATCCGGGAAATGATACCACAGTGGCGTGCCTCCTATCCGGGCGTAGAAGAAATGGACGTCGCAGTAATGGGTTGTGTGGTGAATGGTCCCGGTGAGTCTAAGCATGCGAACATCGGGATATCACTACCGGGTACGTTTGAAGAGCCGAAGGCGCCGGTATATATAGATGGTGAGCACTCTATAACCCTTAAGGGTGAAGGACTCGTGGAAGAGTTCAAGGAAATCCTGTTTGATTATGTCAAAGAGACGTACGGGGCAGGTGTCTAGTGAGACAGTAGGACCTGTCCCCTAGGGGTGACGCTCATGTCCAGCGAATGTAGTGTTACTGGATTAACCGATATGGAAATCGGCATAAACTAGGCGTTCTTCAGAGCTGAGGTTTGTGGCATAACCTTTGCGCTAAGATATAGTCGTCCTTGCAGGTGGGATGAGATGGGAGGGCCGAGATAATGAAAAGGCAAGAGTTACATAAGCTTTGTTGTGGCGTTATAGCACTCATCGTAACGCTTACTGTGCCCGAGATTTCTTTTGCACAATCCGGGCGGGGCGGCGAGGGGTTCCTATTTCAAACACCACAAGTCTCGTTCGCGTTCAGTTTGGGGTACTCGATCCCAAATGGGAAAAGTGAGATCTTCGACTTTGCCCAAGAACAACTGACGCTCGAGAAGAGTGATTTTCACAGAAGCTATCTCGGCGGCGAAGTTGCTATCCAACTTGCAGATCGTCTCGATTTAGTATTTGGAGTGGGTCATGCAGAGAGTTCTCTCCCTTCTGAATTCCGCGACTGGGTAGACGGAGATGATCTGCCCATTGAACAGGAAACGATTTTTTCCACGACTCCGGTCACGCTCAGCGCCAGATATTACTTGAGTGATCGAGGACGACAGATTGGACGATTTGCTTGGATTCCGAAACGGTTAGTGCCATTTATAGGTGCTGGCGGTGGCGTCATCTGGTATAATTTTGAGCAAGTGGGTGATTTCGTGGACTTTGAAACCCTCGATATCTTCTACGATCGTTTCATGGGCAAGGGCACGGCAATACAGGCTCATGCTTTCGCAGGGATGGATATTTCACTAAATAAGAGTCTGTTTCTCACGACAGAAGGACGCTATCGCTGGGGAAGAGGCGAACTTGGTCGTGATTTTGTAGATTTCGATAAGATGGATCTTGCTGGCATACAGTTCACCGTGAGCATTGGGGCCCGATTCTGATCGGGAAAGGATTAGAGTAATGACATTATCCCACTTCTCTTTCCGGACATTCCCACTCCTCGCAGTCGCTTCCTTAATGGTTTTGGCTACGAGCACTCCGGCTTCGGCACAGGAAATGGATGGACGTTGGTTGCCCTTTGTAGGGTGTTGGGCACCGACCGGCCAAGGTGCCACCGACGGGGTTCTATGCGTCGAACCGACAGATGATGGTGTAGAACTTTACACAGTATCAGGCGGTGAAGTCGTTACGAGTGACTTACTGGTAGCGGATGGAACTAGCCACCCGAGAAGCATAGAGGGCTGTGAGGGTTGGGATTCCGCCGGGTTCTCTCGAGATGGACGCAGGGTGTTCACGAGATCCGAGTTCATATGTGGGGGGGAGATCACTCGCACTGCCACCGGGATCATGTCTTTAGTGGCGCCGACCCAGTGGATTGATGTGCGCTCGATGGACGTGGGTGGAGAACAGGTAGCCTGGGTGCAGAGTTATCGTTTGGTAGGTCCTGAACGCATGCTGGAGGAGGGTGTCGAAGACAGCACCTACTTCACACAGGATATGGCGATGGCCCTCCAGGCAGCTCGGATCTATGCGGCTCGGAATATCTTGCTTGAAGATGTTGTGGAAGCAGCTGAGCGGGTGGATACGAAAGCTGTGGAGGCTTGGGTAGCTGAGCGTAGCGAGCGTTTTGCGATTAATGCAGATGCCCTCGTGAAACTTGCTGATGCAGGGGTTCCTGAGAGCATCATTGACGTCGTGGTTGCGGTATCCTATCCGGAAACGTTTGCAATCGCTGGTGAAGCCGGTGCTTCAATGGGCGGCGACCGGAGCTCTTTCAATGGGCGATCGGTGCGTCCTATTTATGGTTATGGCATCTACTCTAGGAGCCCTTTCTATAACTACGGGTACGGTCCGTATTCATACTACGGCTATAGCCCATACAGCCGATATTCCTATGGGTCTCTCTATGGTTACGGCTACCAGGGTTACTACTCTGGTTACTCTTCGGGTCGTTACTATATGCCGACCACGGTGATCGTGAACCGGAGAGAAGAATCCAATCCTGAATCTGGTGGCCGTGTGTATAATGGCCGGGGATATCGGGCTGGTGATCAGGGCTCAGGTACCGGGCCAACACAGTCGGTAGGAGGGTCTTCAGGCGCAGATACCAGCACAGGATCGGCTAGTGGAGGGTCATCGACTGGCCGCACTGCTAAACCTAGAGGCGGCAGAGGCGGCGGCGGCGGGGCATCCTGATAGAAAAAGCGATCTTATAGAGAATAGACGGGGGCCGTTGGGCCCCCGTTTTTTTGTGCACACGTAGAGTACGTGAGAGACTCTGACGAGCTTGTGCTATGTTTCCAGCGAAATGAGTAGAGAAGTGACCAACCCTAAGCCCGGTGCGGATTTTATCCGCCAAATTGTGGCAGAGGACACCGAGAGCGGACGCTACGGTGGTCGAGTTGTCACGCGCTTTCCCCCGGAGCCAAACGGGTTCATGCACATCGGTCATGCGAAGTCAGTGTGCCTCAACTTTGGGGTTGCAAAGGAATTTGGAGGTGTGTGTCATCTTCGCTACGACGACACGAACCCTGAGGGCGAGAATGAAGCGTTTGTCGTTGGATTTCAGGAAGACATCCGCTGGCTTGGCTTCGATTGGGGTGAACACCTCTATTTTGCGTCAGACTACTTCGAACGGATGTATGATTGTGCGGTCATCCTGATTGAGAAGGGCTTGGCCTACGTTGACTCAGAGAGCGAAGAAGAAATACGTGAAGGACGAGGCACAGTAACGAAAGCGGGCACACCAGGTCGGTATCGTGATCGCACAGTGGATGAAAACCTAGATCTCTTTCGCCGTATGCGAGAAGGTGAGTTCGAAGGTGGAACGCACGTGCTACGTGCTAAGATTGATCTAGAGTCCGCGAATATGCTGATGCGAGATCCGGTGCTGTACCGGATCCGGCACGCAAGCCATTACCGGCAAGGGGATGAATGGTGCATCTACCCCATGTACGACTACGCCCACTGTCTTGAGGATGCCTTTGAAGACGTGACCCATTCGATATGTACGCTCGAATTTGAAAATAATCGAGAGTTGTACGATTGGGTTCTAGACAATGTCGGATTTGAGGAGCCCAGGACTCATCAGTATGAGTTTGCTCGCCTAGATCTCGAACATGCTGTGTTATCGAAAAGGAGAATTATTCCGCTCGTTGAAGCAGGAATTGTAAGTGGCTGGGATGATCCAAGACTATCCACTGTCAGGGGGATTCGTCGTAGAGGCGTGCCCCCCGAGGCGCTTAGGCTGTTTTGCAAAATGATCGGGGTCGCTAAGGCACAATCAGTGGTAGACATTGGCAAGCTTGAGTATGCGATCCGAGAGGTGCTCAATCAGGCTGCGCCGCGGGTGATGGCGGTACTAGACCCGATCAAGATTGTACTGACTGATTATCCGGATGGTCAGACTGAAGAATTCGAGGCTCCTTATTTCCCGCATGATGTGCCACGGGAGGGAACTCGGATGGTGCCGTTCTCAAATGAACTTTTTATCGAACGGACGGATTTTGAAGAAGACCCGCCACCTGGTTTTCGGCGACTTGTACCTGGTGGGGAGGTCAGGCTACGGCATGCGTACGTGGTACGGTGTGAGAAAGTGGTTCGTGATAAAGCTGGCCAGTTAATGGAATTACACTGTACTCATGATTCCGAGAGCCGTGGTGGAAAGGGAACTGCCGGGCGGAAAGTTAAGGGCACGATCCAGTGGGTATCTTCAGCCCATGCTCTGACCGCGGAGATTCGGATGTATGATCATCTCTTCTTAGAGATTCCAGAGAGTGATTCAGATGAAGATGAGGAGATTGTCTCACGCATAAACCCTGACTCTTTGAGGATCCTGGAGGGGGCCAAAGTCGAGCCATCTATCGGTGACGACTCACCTGATACACGCTACCAATTTGAACGAACTGGTTATTTCTGGAAGGATCCAACCGATGGGGTAGGAGAAGAGTTGGTCTTTAATCGTATCGTATCCTTGAAAGACAGCTGGAGCCGTAGTACCGCCAAATCAGATGTGAAAGTTCCGAAAGGCAAGAGTGGCTCTGAAAAAGTTATGAATAAGCCCAAGAGGCCTGAAAAGCCTGCGGTCAATGAGTCACGTGAGGCGGTCCGTGCAGCTGATCCACAACTTATGGCTCGCTTCGAACGCTACAGTGATGGCCTGGGACTGACTTTGGAGCAGGCGGATCTACTAACGACGTCTCCCGAGGTCTCAGAGTTTTTTGAGAAAGCCCTTGCGGTATATGATGAGCCTGCTGAGGTGGCGGGCTGGATAACGACAGATGTACGAGGCCTGCTGGGAGCACGCAGGTTGAAAGATCTCACGTTTGATGGTGAAGGCTTGGGTCAGCTTGTTGCTCTTGTTGCTGCGGATCGACTCTCGCGCAGGGCTGGTAAGGATGTCCTCGCACGTATGATTGACGAGGGTGGTGATCCGCACCAACTCATAGTGGAAATGGGACTAGAGAAAGTCTCTGACCGAAGTGCGCTTGAGAGTGTCATTGAAGAGATTTTTGCAGCATGGCCAGAGAAGGTCATTGAATACCAAGCAGGGAAGTCAGGACTAATCGGTATGTTTGTTGGGGAAGTAATGAAGAGCACGAACGGGGCAGCTGATCCGAAGGTGGCTCGGGAGCTGCTTTTAAAGAAACTCGGCGGGTGATCCCTCCGGTGTATTGCGTCCTTATCCGGTAACTCGACTCAGTGTATCCGCTCGTATTCTTAGCGAGAATGTTGTTCAGAGAGTATGGATCGTGATCAGGCCTGCGGGAACCTTTTGCTAGGGTCTTTCTTGACACTCTTCCGAGGCGCACATTAGGATAGCGCTCAAGCCAGGATTCGGGCTAATTCACTGCTCTTCAGAGATTCCAT
>Ga0207965_1000043_pt1 | contig 30547 bp, 29 predicted proteins | sample Knorr_S23_td_O2m_FD_185609 | JGI IMG/M metagenome (GOLD analysis project Ga0207965, IMG submission 185609) | Marine microbial communities from Southern Atlantic Ocean transect - Knorr_S23_td_O2min_ad_571m_LV (SPAdes) (version 2) | ecosystem: Environmental > Aquatic > Marine > Oceanic | place...
CAACACTTTGCAAGAAGTCTTTAACCACTCGCAAATAAAGCATAGAAATCTAGTTAGGAAAATTCCTGATAATTGTAGCAAACAGATTTACACTATTGCTTCGCCAATCAATCTTTCCGAAACACCCTTACAATATAGATCAGCGTCGCCAGATCTATCAGAGCATTGCGAGAAAATCTTATCAAGTGAGCTTGGTTATGATAGTGAAAAAATCCAACACCTTAGAGAAAATGGTATCGTCTCTTAATATGCCATCAAAACCTTCCGCTGGAAACGAAGTATTATTGGGAAGCCTTTAATAAGATTAACTAGGCTAAGAAAAACTGCCTGACAGTCTTAGCAAACTCATTTGACTGAACACTATCAGGATTATTTTTAAGTCCAACCAAAGCCGGATCAACAAACTCTTTCGGAATAGTTACATCTCTTCGAGCAGTAAGAAGAGCTTTTGTAAAATCAACTAAAAATTCAGGATGTGCCTGCATAGTCAGCACCTTGTCTTTGATATAGAAACCAGCATTTTCACAAAATTCTGACTTCGCATAGACGGTAGCGCCCTGAGGAGGTCGTAAAACTTGATCTTGGTGACAGATGTTTAGGGTGACTTCCTCTGACAAATTAGACATATAATCTGGCTTATTATTGACCTGATAGGTATGCAAGCCTAAACCCCAACCCTTCTCAGATTTCTCAACATGGCCACCGAGCGCCTGAGCAATTAACTGATGTCCAAAACAAACACCAAAGATCGGAAGGTTAGCTTCATAGATATTATTAATCAGTTGGCTGACAGTTGGAATCCAAGAATGATCCTCATAAACACCATGCGGAGAGCCAGTAACAATCCAGCCATCGCACTCAAGATGATCTTTAGGAAATTCGTCATCAAGAATATTAAATGTTTTAAATTCAAATACTTGTTCTTCAGTATTAATTAAAGCAATCAACATTTCTGCGTAGGTACCATACTCATCTACTAAATCTTCAGATGCCCTTCCTACTAAAAGTATTCCTATTTTCATCATATTCTTTGAGAGTTAAATTATTACTTTTGTTTCATTTTTTGTTTAGCCCTAATCACTAGATAGTCATGGGCAATGGTAGCTGCAACTATAGCTGTAATTTCAGCATGATCATAGGCTGGAGCAACCTCAACAACATCAGCGCCAATAAAGTTTAAACTTTCTAATCCTCTTACAACACCTAATGCTTGAGCAGACGTTAACCCCCCTGAGACAGGTGTTCCAGTTCCAGGTGCATATGCCGGGTCAAGACCATCTATATCAAATGTTAGGTAGGCAGGTCGATCTTTGACAACGTCAATTATTTTATTAATCACTTTATCAACGCCATTCTCATGAACCCATGGCGCATCAAGAATTGTCACGCCTTTTGTATTACTATTGTGAGTCCTTATGCCTACTTGGATAGAATGTTTAATATCAATTAGATTTTCTTTTATCGCCCTAGAGAACATAGTTCCGTGATCAAGCCTTCCATCTTCATCAGGCCAAGTATCTGTATGAGCATCAAAATGAACCAGCGCAATTGGGCCATGTTTTTTTGCATGGGCTCTCAAAAGAGGGTAAGTTACAAAATGATCGCCACCAAAGGTAAGCATCTCTACTCCAGAATCTAAAATAGTATTTGCATGAGCCTCAATTTGAGAGACAACATTACCATGAAACCCATAATCCAGTTCACAGTCTCCGTAATCAGTTACCGCTAAAGTTTTAAAAGGATCTATTCCATCTGGAAAAGCCAATAATTCTGCAAGTTGAACAGAGGCCTCCCTTATTGCTTTAGGTCCAAACCTAGCACCAGGACGGAAGCTTGTTGCTGCATCAAATGGAATACCGCTCACTGCAATATCAACGCCTTTTAGATCTTTCGTATATTTACGCCTAAGAAAACTGAGCGCTCCCCCATAGGTCATTTCATTATCTCTACCATAGAGGCTTTTTTTAGTAAAAGCCTGGTCAGTATTTAAATCCTCAAATTCATCAGTACTCATGCAATCTCTCTATTCAATAAAACAATAAATAACATTATATTCTGTCCAATAACGAATAATAAAGCATACCAAGCTTCATACTTGGGTTTCGCAAAAACCTTCCACCTGGAAAGCTTTGCCTTGGAATCTTGGCCATAATATCAAAAGTCTCTCCACTTCCGGTAATTTTCTCAGAAACTATCTTTCCAGAGTAGCTAGCTAAAGCAACACCTTGGCCAGAATAGCCTTGAGCAGATATAACTTTATCTTGATGAAGTGTTTTAAAAAATGGCAGGCGATTCATCGTTATAGCTAATTTTCCTCCCCAAGCATAATCAATTTTCACATCCTTCAAAAATGGATAGATCTTCTCTAAAGGCTTAGTAACTATTGGAATAATATTACTCGAAAGCTCTTGTGAATAATTTTCACCACCGCCAAAAAGTAAGCGTTTATCCGCACTCAATCGAAAATAATTGATCACAAATCTTGAGTCAGCAAAGGCTATATCTCTTGGATTTATCCTTTTAACTGTTTCATCATCAAGTGGCTTGGTTGCAACAATATAGTTATTCATTGGCAGTATTTTTGATGTTAAGCCTTTCTCAAGATTACCAAGATAGCCATTACATGCGAGAATAACCCGGTCAGCTTTTATAGAACCATTTTTAGTTGTTACTCTTACATGATTATCAGAAACCTTATAACTAAGTGCGGAGGAATTTTCATAGAGCTTCGCACCCATAGAAAGAGCTGCTTCTGCAATACCGAGAGCATAATTTAGTGGATGACAGTGAGCCTCACCCTCATCATAACTTCCACCATAGTATGTACTTGACCCTGTTACCTCTCTCATTTCATTATCACTCAAATACGCAATATCATGATAATCATAGTTTTTTTTCATATGAACAACGTATTGTTTTGATTCCTCACAATATTTCTCTTTATGATTTGGATGAGCAATACCCTTTTTATAGTCACACTGAATTTGGTATTTATCAATAAGCTCTTTAACGTGATATTTTGATTTTTCTCCAATTCCCCATAAAACTTTAGCATAATCAAATCCCAGAGTCTTTTCCAAATAAAATTGGTCTCTACGCATTCCACCCGAAACTTGCCCACCATTAGCCCCAGAGGCACCTGATGCAATTTTATTTGATTCAATAAGAAGAACATTGACACCTTCACTTGCCAGATATAGAGCTGAAGATAATCCCGTATATCCGCCGCCAATAATACAAACATCCGCAACATTTTCACCAGTAAGAGTTGGTTGGTCTATTTGCTTATTTCTACTAGCCTGGTAGTAAGATTGCACGTGAAAATTAAACTACTTAATCGATTGAGCAGTCAGATCAAGACACTTCCAAACCTTCTCAATAATTTCATCTAAATGCTCATTATTACAAATTAAAGGTGGTGCAATAACCATCTTGTTAGCGATTGCTCTCATTACTAAGCCATTTTCGTAGCAATAATCACGGCATCTTCCAACAATCTCTTTACTGTTTTCAAATCGCCTACAGTTATCTTTATCTTGAACGATTTCAATAGCTGCGAGCATTCCAAGACTGCGAGCTTCTCCAACCAATTCATGATCTTCCAAAGCTTTCCATTTACTCGCTAGATAAGGAGCAGTATTGTTTTTAACTTGATGCAATATGTTAGTTTTTTCCATCAACTCTAGGTTAGCTACTGCAGCCGCCATACATGTTGGGTGCCCAGAATATGTATAGCCATGTGCAAACTCCTGTTTGGCGGATACTAATACATCAACCAGATCGTCACGAACAATGACACCACCAACTGGCAGATAACCAGAGGTTACCCCTTTTGCAAAAGGCATCAAATCAGGCTCAAAGTTAAAGTGGCCAGAGCCAAACCATTCACCAGTTCTTCCAAACCCACAGATAACTTCATCTGCAACCAGTAATATATTTCGCTCTTTGCAAATTTTACTTATTGCAGGCCAATATGTTTTTGGAGGAATAATAACTCCACCAGCCCCTTGGATAGGTTCTGCAATAAATGCTGCAACTCGATCTTCACCCAGTTCATCAATTTTATTAGCCAAACTTTGGGCTACTTTTAGTCCAAATTCATCTGCATCAATTTTTCCACCTGCCTCTACACATGCGTCGTAATAGTAGGGCTGATCTACATGCTCAATATCTGGAATAGGTAGTCCACCTTGTGCGTGCATAGCACTCATTCCTCCTAAACTGGCACCAGCCATTGTAGAACCATGGTAAGCATTTTTTCTACTAATGATTACAGATTTAGAAGGATTTCCTTTCGCAGCCCAGTAATGTCTTGCCAACCTAACAACTGTATCATTTGCCTCAGATCCAGAACCTGTAAAGTAAACTTTATTCATGCCTGATGGCGTTTTATCTGCAATCATTTCTGATAACTTAATCGCAGATGGATGGCTTGAACCAAAGAAATTATTATAGTAAACAAGTTCTTTCATTTGCTCATTCACTGCATCAATAATTGATTTCTGACCGTAACCCATATTAACGCACCATAGGCCTGACATACTGTCTAATATTTTTTTACCATCATTGTCATAGATATAAACCCCATCTGCGCGACTAATAATATGAGTTGCTTCAGGATTATTTATGTAACTTAAATCGCTGAACGATTGAATTAGATGCTTAGCATTTTTTTGTTGAAGAGTCGAAGTACTTGTAGCCATATCTTTTCCTTTAAAATAAAATATAAATCATCAATTTTAAATACCAAAAATAATGAATATAGTTTGTCATTTGTTTTTAGATGATATAGTGTAATCCATTTTTGCTTTTTGACAATAATTAATTTAATATTACCCCTTTAAAAATTAAGATATTGGTAAAAAAACTTACCAAATCAAAAGATAGACTATGAAAAATATCGCAACAAAGTTTCTAAATGAGAATCCAGAGTTAGAAAAAATTGAATTTATCTATGTAGACTTTAATGGCATTCCAAGAGGGAAATACGCCTCACCAAAAACTCTAATTAAGGCTTTTGATGGTGGACTTAGAATGCCCATCTCAAGTTACGTGCTTGATGTCTGGGGAGACAACCCTAAAGGAACCGGATTAGTAATGTCTGGGGATGGTGATGCAATTTGTAGGCCCATTGCAAGTTCCCTTGCTAATACCCCATGGAATAGCCGTAATACTGCTCAATGCCTTGTTAGTATGGAGGATGGTGATGGTGAGCCTATCTATGCTGATCCAAGGCATATCTTGTCTTCAGTTCTTGATCGCTTTAATAAACTTAATCTTAAGCCAGTTATTGCACCTGAAATGGAATTCTATCTTATCGACAAACAACTACAAAAAAATGGACACCCTCAAATGCCATTAATTCCTGGCACTCAAAGGCGATATGAAGATGTTCAACTCCTCAACTTAAGTGAAATGGATGATTTTGAAGGCTTCTTTGCGTTAGTAGAAAAAAGCGCTCATTCTTTAGGAATTCCTGCTGAAACTGCAATCAAGGAGTGCGCTCCTGGTCAATTTGAAATTAATTTACTTCATCATGATGATGCACTCTTGATGGCTGATCAAACTTTCTTAATGAAGCGACTAATTAAAAACTGCGCTCGAAAATTCAACATGAATGCTACCTTTATGGCTAAACCTTTTTCTGAAGAAGCTGGTAATGGTATGCACGCACATCTAAGTGTTGTTGACAAAGATGGGAAAAATATTTTTAAAGTCGACAAAGATAAACAGCCCCAAGGACTCTTTGCTGAAGCCATTTCAGGTCTGTTAAAAACGACTCCTGATTTTCTTTCTTTCTATGCCTCACACTCAAATTCATATCGACGCTTGGTCCACAATGCTGACCACGCACCAACAACATTAAGCTGGGGCAATGAAAACAGAACCGCTCTAATTAGATTACCAGAGGCCTCTGCAGAAGCAACGAGACTAGAATTTAGACTTCCCAGTGCTGACTCGAATCCCTACTTAGTATTTGCTTCAATTCTTTCAAGCGTCTTATCTGGAATAACAGAAAAATACCCCCTTGACAAAGAAACTCTTGGAAATGCTCATGCACAGCATGAAGCTGCATTAGCTATAACATGGAGAGAGGCTGTTCATAAAACAAGTGAGTCATTAATAGTAAAAGAATTTTTTGGTAAACGATTTCAAAAATCATACCAATGTGTTAAGGAGTCAGAAATAAAAAGATTTGAGAGTACAATTACAGATTTTGAATACAACTCATATTTGAGACATCTTTAGTATGAGCTAGAATTGTAATTTCAAAAAAATGGTAACTATTAAGGAATAAAACTTAATATAATCCAATTAGTAAAGTAATAAAAAATAAAAGGAGAGTAATAATGAAAAATAAGTTAAATAATCTTCTCATTGCTGGAGCTCTAACTTTTTCAGCTCAAGCTGCAATTGCAGAAGAAGTAGTAAATGTTTATAACTGGTCAGACTATATTGATGAGCAAGTCAATGATGACTTTACTGCTGCGACAGGCATAAAGGTAGTCTATGACGTATTCGATTCAAATGAATTTCTTCAGTCTAAGCTCTTAGCTGGTGGCTCTGGGTATGACGTTGTAGTACCTTCAAGTAGTTTCTTAGCGCGCCAGATACAGGCAGGTGTTTTCATGAAGTTGGATAAATCAAAATTATCAAATATTGGAAATATGTGGAGTGATATTGAGGATCAAGTTGCACAATTTGGACCTCTAAATGACTACTCAGTAAACTATATGTGGGGAACGACAGGCATCGGTTATAACGAAGACATGATTAACGAAAGGATGGAAAATGCACCTACAACTTCTCTTGCTATGGTCTTTGATCCTGAAGTTGTTTCGAAGTTTGCCGATTGCGGAGTTCATCTTCTTGATGCGCCAGAAGAAATAATCCCAGCGGCTCTAGCCTATATAGGAGAGGATCCTAGAACTAATGATACTGATGTAATTGCTAAAGCGGAAGCTGTTATCTCTAATGTTCGCCCTTATATCCAAAAATTCCACTCATCTCAATACATCGATGCCCTTTCAAATGGTGATATCTGCTTAGTTGTTGGCTGGTCAGGTGATATATTTATGGCTCAATATGCAGCATGGGAAGCTGAGAACGGTGTTGAAATTGTCTATACGATTCCTGATGAAGGTGCGCTAATGTGGTTTGACCAATTAGCAATACCTAAGGATGCTCCAAATGTTGAAAATGCTCTTAAGTATATCAACTGGATAATGGATCCTCAACAGATTGCCAATGCAACAAACTATGTATGGTATGCAAATGGTAATTTGGCTTCACAACCATTACTAGATCCGGAACTTTTGAGTGACCCAGCGGTTTACCCAACGCCTGAGGTAATGGAAGGTTTGTACATTAGTCCTCAATATGATAATAAAGCTCAAAGAGTGGTAACTCGTACATGGACTAAAGTTAAAACAGGTCAGTAACTCACGACTAATACAACCTTCATGGTGCCTTGCATCATGAAGGTTTTTATATTTCCCGAATTAATATGTCTGAAAATACTCCAGTTAGCCCTTGGCTAGACCCAAATCAAAAGCCTTACATCCAAATTGAAAACGTTACAAAGAAGTTTGGTGATTTCACTGCTATTGATAATTTAACCTTAGATATATACAAAAATGAGTTTTTCTCATTACTAGGTCCTTCTGGTTGCGGAAAAACAACGCTTCTTAGGATGCTTGCAGGTTTTGAAAAAATTACTAATGGCAAGATTCTTTTGGATGGTGAAGATATCTCTGAAATTCCTCCTCATCTAAGACCCATTAATATGATGTTTCAGTCCTATGCACTTTTTCCACATATGACCGTTGAAAAAAATATTGCGTTTGGATTAAAGCAAGACAAAATGCCTGAAAATCTCATCAATCAACGGGTTGAAGAGATGCTTGAATTAGTTGAACTTACTGACTTTGCTAAACGCAAACCTAACCAGCTTTCTGGCGGACAAAGTCAACGCGTCGCACTAGCAAGGAGTTTGGCTAAACGCCCCAAATTATTACTCCTAGATGAGCCCTTAGGTGCACTAGACAAAAGACTAAGGGAACAAACTCAATTTGAGCTAATGGATATACAAGAAAAATTAAAGGTGACCTTTGTTATTGTCACACATGACCAAGAGGAAGCTATGACGGTCTCTAGTCGAATTGGGGTAATGGACTCTGGAAATTTAATTCAAGTAGCGACTCCTGCAGAGATTTATGAAGCCCCTATTAACAAGGATGTAGCTGATTTTATTGGTGACGTCAATCTTTTTAAAGGCATCTACAAAGGTCAAAATGAAATTGGTACTCAGTTACTTTCGGACGACTCAAACTCGATTGTCTATGCTACTCAAAAAGTTGATGCAGCTATCGGTAATCAGCTATGGTTTGCTCTAAGGCCAGAAAAACTTGAAATATCTAAAAGATTGCCAAAAAATGAACACAACATCTTAAAAGGAACGATTGAAGATATAGCTTATGGAGGTAGTTTTTCTACCTACCATGTCAAGCTTCAAAATGGCACAATTCTAAAGGCAATACGAGCCAACCGTGAAAGAACAAAAGAACACCATTTAACATGGGGAGATGAGGTCTTCCTTCAATGGGCGCCTCACTCAGCTGTGGTTCTACTTTCTTAAATTTCAATGAACCGAAAAGAAATCCAAATTCCAAACTTTTTGAAAAAAGCTTTTAGTGGAAGAAATGCTGTCATTTCGATTCCTTATATTTGGCTTCTATTACTTTTTTTACTGCCCTTTATATTTGTACTAAAGATAAGTCTTGCTGAGCCTATTTTGGCAATACCACCATACACATCATTTTTTAAATGGGGTGAATCATGGCTTCCAACAATTCAAGGAAGTTTAGATAGCTATTTATTTCTCTTTAGTGATTCTCTTTATATTAATGCTTACCTTTCTAGCTTAAAAATTGCAGTTATTTCAACCGTCCTAACGCTAATAATTGGCTATGCAATAGCCTACAGTGTCGCAAAGGCGCCAACGCGCTGGAGAGGTATTTTATTAATGCTGGTAATACTTCCTTTTTGGACTTCTTTCTTGATTCGAGTCTATGCATGGATAGGTATTCTAAAGACGGAAGGCTTATTAAACTTAGCTTTGATATCAATTGGGATTATCGACAAACCACTTACAATCATGAATACTGACCTTGCGGTCTACATTGGTATTGTCTATTCTTACCTACCATTTATGATTTTGCCTCTCTATGCAAACCTAGAAAAAATGGATATGAGTTTATTAGAGGCAGCAGCTGATCTAGGCTGTCGCCCTTTAAAAACATTCTGGACTGTTACCATACCTTTATCTCTTCCAGGAATTTTAGCCGGCTGTTTTTTAGTCTTTATTCCTGTTATGGGTGAGTTTGTTATTCCAGATTTACTAGGCGGTACAAATACCCTGATGATAGGAAAGGTACTGTGGACGGAGTTCTTCTATAACAGAGACTGGCCAGTAGCATCTGCAGTTGCAATCATTCTACTTGCTCTTCTGGTTGTTCCAATAATGCTCTATCAAAGAGCACAAGAAAAGGCCATCTCATGAAAAAGTTTGGCAACTTCAATATCTTTGCCTTAGTCGTAGGATTTTCATTTCTGTATATTCCTATCATTCTACTAATATTATTTAGCTTTAATGAATCAAGATTGGTAACTGTTTGGGGTGGTTTTTCAACAAAATGGTACGTTGAGCTGATGCAGAACCAAGGCATAAAAGATGCCGCCTGGGTTACCATTAAGGTTGCTTTTATTTCCTCTACAGTAGCAACAGCCCTTGGTACTATAGCCGGCCTTGTTATGACACGCTTTGGAAACTTTAGAGGGAGAACACTTTTCTCAGGAATGATCTATGCACCTATGGTAATGCCAGAAGTAATCATTGGTTTGTCTATCTTGCTTATGTTTGTAGCACTCTCCATTAACCGAGGCGTTTTTACAATTACACTTGCCCACATAACTTTCTCGATGTGTTACGTTGCTGTTGTTATTCAATCTAGAATGTCAAGTTATGATGACAGCATCAACGAAGCTGCACTTGACTTAGGGTGCACACCTTTTCACACTTTTCGACTAATCACTCTGCCTATTATTATGCCGGCAGTGGTTTCTGGTTGGCTATTATCATTTACCCTGTCTCTTGATGATTTGGTCATCGCAAGCTTTGCCTCAGGACCTGGCTCTACAACACTTCCAATGAAAATATATTCTATGGTTAGGCTCGGCGTTACACCGGAAATAAATGCCGTCTCAACAATACTCGTTGGACTTGTAACTCTTGGCGTTATTACTGCATCGATTATTGGTAGAAAACAAAAACAACAAACTATCTAAGAAATAAAGGGGTTAAATTTATTTATAGAGGTCAAAGTAGTCACTGGCTGGAGTTAATTACCTTTTAATTACTACTAAATGGCCATTATAATTAGCGTCTTTGAATACAACATGAATAAGGATTAAATATGTTAACAAACTCTAGTCTTCTAAAAGAGCACGGCTATGTCAACGGTAAATGGGTTGGCGATGATGCTAAATCACGCTTTGATGTTAAAAATGCCTACACCAATGAAGTCATTAGTACTTTGCCTGATATGGGCAAGAAAGAAACTGATGAAGCCATTAATGCAGCAAATGAAGCCTGGCCAGACTGGAGAAGTAGAACTGCCAAAGAGAGAGCGATTGTTCTTAAAAAGTGGTTTGACCTAATTATGGCAAATCAAGAAGATCTTGCTATATTAATGACAGCGGAACAAGGTAAGCCATTAGCTGAAGCCAGAGGAGAAGTTGGCTATGGTGCATCATTTATTGAGTGGTTTGCAGAAGAAGGCAAAAGAACCTATGGTGACATTATCCCAACGCCTGCAAATGACAGAAGAATTCTTGTTATAAAACAGCCCATTGGTGTTGTAGCCTCAATTACGCCTTGGAATTTCCCAATTGCAATGATTACAAGAAAGTGCGCCCCTGCTCTCGCTGCTGGCTGTCCAGTTGTAATAAAGCCTGCTTCAGAAACCCCACTTTCAGCTCTAGCAATTGCTGAGTTAGCAGACCAAGCAGGCATCCCAAAAGGTGTTTTGAATGTAGTTGTGGGAACTAAAGCAAGTGAAATTGGAAACGCGTTAACGGATAGTTCGATCATCCGCAAGCTCTCGTTTACAGGGTCTACCGCTGTTGGCAAAATCTTGACGCGCAACTGTGCCGATACAATGAAGAAAGTTTCTATGGAACTTGGAGGTAACGCACCGTTTATTGTTTTTGATGATGCGGACCTAGATTCTGCAGTTTCAGGCGCATTAATCTCAAAATTTAGAAATACTGGACAAACCTGTGTTTGCACAAATCGTTTTATTGTTCAAGAGGGTATTTATGATAAGTTTGTTAAGAAACTGGGTGAAGCCGTTAAAACCCTTAATGTTGGCAATGGAATGGATGAAGGCGTTAATCAAGGGCCTCTCATCAGCTTTAAAGCACTTGACAAGGTTAAAGAGCACTTAGCGGATGCAGTAGATCGTGGTGCAGTCATTGTAGCAGGTGGAAAACCTCATGAGAAGGGAGGAACCATGTTTGAGCCAACAGTTATTGGAAACGTTGACACCTCTATGAAAATGGCTTCTGAAGAGACTTTTGGACCTCTTGCACCAGTCTTTAAGTTCAAAACTGAAGATGAGGCGATAAAACTTGCGAATGATACTGAATTTGGACTTGCCTCATACTTCTACACAAGCAATGTGAATCGAATATGGCGAGTTTCAGAGGCTTTAGAATATGGCATGGTAGGAGTGAATGAGGGCGTCATATCAAATGAAGTTGCACCTTTTGGAGGTGTCAAGGAGTCTGGCCTAGGACGAGAAGGTTCGCACTACGGAATTGACGATTTCCTTGAGCTTAAGTATATATGTATGGGCGGCTTAAAGTAATATTACATATTGTATTTATAGTTAATAAAACTCAACAACCCTAGTAACATTTTTAAATAGCATTTGTAGTGAGTCTTTTTCACTGATTGGTATAATGACGCATTCGAATTTATAAAATAAAATAATGAAAGTTGGAATTCTTGGTCTAGGCACTGTTGGCGGTGGTGTTGTTAATGTATTACAAAAAAATAGTGCTTCTATAGAGAGACGTACTGGTGTCAAAATTGAAGTTATTTTAGCTGGCGTTCGAGATGTCACTCAAAAACGTATCTGCGACACCTCAAATATTAAACTAACTGAAGACCCATTCGAGGTTGTTAATCACCCTAATATCGATGTAGTTCTAGAGCTCATTGGTGGTACAGGACTGACTAAGGAGTTAGTTGAAACGGCTATTAATAATGGCAAGCATGTAATAACCGCCAATAAAGCACTCATCGCTAATCACGGCAATGAATTAATTAAGCTCGCTAATAAAAAACAAGTTCGACTCCTATTTGAAGCATCTGTCGCTGGTGGAATTCCTATTATTAAGTCTCTCGAGCAAGGTCTTAGTGCAAATAACATTGAATCACTCGCTGGAATTATAAATGGTACAGGTAACTTTATCCTTACTGACATGAAAGAGAAAGGTAGAGATTTTGATGATGTACTTAAGGAGGCTCAAGAACTAGGCTATGCTGAGGAGGATCCAACTTTTGATATTGAAGGTATTGATGCGGCACATAAGCTTTCTATCCTTGCTGCAATTGCTTTTGGTACTGAGCTTCAATTCAATCAAGTATATACCAAAGGTATCAGTGGAATTACAACTGAGGACATCATTCATGCTCAAGAGTTAGGCTACACAATTAAACACCTTGGTATTGCAAAAAGAACTGGCAATGGCATTGAATTACGAGTGCACCCTACCCTTGTTTCAAACAAACAATTAATAGCGCAAGTAGATGGCGTAATGAATGCTGTTATGGTTAAAAGTAATGCCCTAGGAACTACTCTATATTATGGAGCAGGAGCAGGAGATGAGGCAACAGCATCTGCAGTTATTGCTGACCTAAATGATATCATTAATAACCAAACAAGTAACCACATATTGGGCTGGAAATCACAGCAAAAGCTTGCAGTTATTGATAATGATGAAATACATAGTGAATTTTTCTTGAGACTTTTAGTTAGTGATATAAAAGGGGTTCTCGCAAAAGTTACAGGAATATTTAATGACCATAATGTTAGTATTGAAGCGCTTATCCAAAAACAAGTCGATGAAAATAAAAATGCTCACATCGCCATTACAACTGACAATGTGAGCACTAAAGCCATTATGAGTATTAAAGCTGCAATTGAGGCTAGCGACTTCAACCAATCGGAAGTACAAATTATTCATATTGAATTACTAGACTAACTTACAAGATATTAATATGAGATATACTGGATTAATTGAAAAATACAGGGACACACTACCTGTCGGTGATGACACTCGTATCATAAGCCTTGGTGAGGGAAACACTCCACTAATTAAGCTTGAAAATATTCTGTGCGAAATGGGCACTCATGTTGAACTATACATTAAGTATGAAGGTTTAAATCCTACAGGATCGTTTAAAGACCGCGGGATGACTATGGCGGTTACAAAGGCTGTAGAAAGTGGCTCTAAAGCAATTATTTGCGCATCTACTGGAAACACTTCAGCTGCTGCAGCTGCCTATGCTGCTAGAGCAGGAATCAAAGCATTTGTACTCATTCCAGAAGGCAAAATTGCACTAGGAAAATTAGCTCAAGCAATGATTCATGGGTCAACTATTATTCAAATTAAGGGGAACTTCGATGATGGTATGCAGCTTGTCAAAGATGTCGCTGAGTTTGCACCAGTTTCAATCGTAAACTCTATCAACCCTTATCGCCTTCAAGGTCAAAAAACTGCTGCATTTGAAATTATTGAAGAGCTAGGCCATGCACCAGATTACCACTGCCTTCCAGTTGGCAATGCGGGAAATATTACCGCCCACTGGATGGGATATACTGAGTATCACGAGATGGGGAAATCAAATTCAACTCCTATAATGCTTGGCTATCAAGCTGAAGGTGCAGCTCCATTTGTTAAAGGATCAAGAGTTGATAAACCTGAAACAATTGCAACTGCAATTAGAATTGGAAACCCTCAGAGTTGGGATCAGGCGTTAAAGCTCAGCAAAGATTCAAATGGCTGGTTTGACTGTTTCTCAGATAAGGAAATTCTAGCAACTCAAAAGATGCTGACTGAAAAAGAAGGTATCTTTTGTGAACCAGCCTCAGCGATATCTGTTGCAGGCGCTTTGAGAGAGATAAAATCAGGTAAAATTCCTGATGGTTCTAGCGTTGTATGTACACTTACAGGCCATGGACTTAAAGATCCAGACACTGCAATCGCTCAATGCGATCAAAGTGCAATGATTAATGTCAATCCAACGCTGGATGAAGTAAAAAAAGCCATATTAGACCATATGTAGTTCTAGTAGGCTCTGAGTTTATGATAAAAACCATCTATTTATGAGCAAGCAGTCCTATAAAACCATTGATCAATGTGTAGGTAATACTCCATTAGTTCTCCTGCAACGATTAAACCCAAACCCCTCAAATATTATCCTTGCAAAACTAGAAGGTAACAATCCTGCTGGCTCTGTTAAAGACCGAGCAGCTCTTAATATGATTACTGAAGCAGAAAATAGGGGGGAGATTAACCCAGGAGATACCCTTATAGAGGCTACCAGTGGCAACACAGGTATCGCACTAGCTATGGTCGCTGCAATCAAGGGTTATAAGATGATTTTAGTGATGCAAGAAAACCTATCACAAGAACGAAGAGATGCGATGACCGCATATGGTGCAGAATTAATTTTGGTTTCTAAAGAGCTTGGTATGGAAGGTGCGCGCGACCTTGCCGACAAAATGACTGCAGAAAACAAGGGATTTCAACTTAATCAATTCGCCAATCAAGATAACCCGAAAGCACATAATAGATCTACTGCCAAGGAGATATGGAACGACACAAATGGCGAAATTACTCACTTTGTAAGTTCTATGGGAACAACAGGAACTATTATGGGCGTTTCAAAATACCTCAAAGAGAAAAACCCGTCAATACAAATAATAGGTATTCAGCCTGATGATGACTCACACATTCCTGGCATTCGTCGATGGCCTAAAGAATACCTTCCAACAATCTTTGATGCATCAAGAGTTGATACAATTATGGATGTTTCTCAAAAAGATGCTGAACAAGCTACTAGAGACCTTGCAATCCAAGAAGGTATTTTTTCTGGAGTTTCATCTGGGGGTGCTGTTTCCTCAGCGATTGAACTTTCAAAACAAGTTGATAATGCGGTCATTGTTACAATTATTTGTGACCGAGGCGACCGCTATCTCTCTACTGGTGTTTTTAAGGGTTAAACTAGCCAAATCGTATAAATCTCAACTTATCTATACTCAATTTTTACTCTATCTATATAGTTATTTAGCTTTAAGAAATATGTGTACAATTATAAATTCGTAAAATATTTAATTTAAAAGGAGAAGTAAATGAGTAATATATTTGGCTTTAAAAAGTCATCAATTGTTTTTGCAACTGTCTTATTGTCAATAAGCATGACAGCTAAAGCTGGTATTGTTTATGATTACATCATAGAGCAAAACAAACTAATTATTGCAACTGATGCAAACTGGGCACCATTCTCATACATTGACGATGATGGAGTAATGCAAGGATTCGATGTCGAAGTTGGCAGAGAAATTGCCAAGCGTATGGGTGTTGAAGCTCAATTTATAACACCTGATTGGGATGTTATCACTGCAGGAAACTGGAATGCGCGTTGGGACGTTTCTGTTGGATCTATGACTCCAACTGCGAGCCGCTCTGAAGTATTGAACTTTCCAGCGGTATACTACTACACACCAGCAGCTTTCGCTGTTCACACTGATTCACCGATTACAACATTAGCTGGACTGAATGGTAAAAATGTTTGCACAACGGCAGCGTCTACTTGGGAGATGTATCTTCAGGGTGACCTAGATATGCTTAATGCTCCAGCGTTTACTTATGACGTTACACCGGGCACAATTACCTCTTTGAAGGATGGTGCAATGTGTGCGGATGACACTCGCTTAGGTGCAGGCGTTCGAAATGATGGTTTTATTGATTCTGTTCCAATGATACAAGGAGCAATAGAGGCTGGTTATCCAATTCGTTTCTTAGGAGATCCGGCTTTTCATGAGCCTCTTTCATTAGCGACTGATTTGGGCAATAATGACCCTGAGTTAGATGCTGAGCTTGCTAGAATCATTGCTGAAATGCAGAAGGACTACACTTTGAGTTTGTTGTCAATTCAACACTTTAAAAATGCAGATGGTAGTTCTGAAGACTATACTATAGCTTACTAATAGGAATTGTTAGTTAGCTTTAGTTAGAGTTTAGACAAAGGTATGTTCGTCGATACCGTTATTGAAGATAAGGCACTGCATAAACCAGTATTCCTTATCTATTTATCAGTAACGGTATTGGCGATTTTCTTTGCCCTTAATTTTACAAACACCCTTTTTGGTGAATTCCTTAGACCTGTTATAGGAGACCCCACAGAAAGCGGTTTTTTTGGTCGTTTTGTAGTTTCACTTGTTCTAACAATAATATTTGTCCTTAATTTATTTGCAATTAGTTTCTTTAAATTAAAAGCACAAGTTGCAATTGTTTGGATTGAATTATTTTTACTTTTCTTGGCATTTGCCTATTCTTTTGATCTCAAAATGTCGTTTATCCAGAGCAGGATTCCGCTCATGATCTCTCGGGGGCTATTTACGACAATTTATATTTCAGCAATCTCAATCGTTATTGCGACCGTAATTGCCGTCATAGGTGCCATTGCAAAACTTTCAAATAACGGCTTTGCTTATGCGATTTCCAGTTTTTATACTTCTCTATTTAGAGGCCTTCCACTTCTTTTGCAGCTTTTCCTAATCTATAAAGGGCTACCACAACTCGGTTTTATGGTCGACGCAGTGCCTGCAGCCATCACCGCCCTGTCACTTTGTTATGGTGCCTATATGACAGAGATTTTCCGTGCAGGGATACAGAGCATACCGAAAGGCCAATGGGAGGCTTCTAGAGCTCTAGGTTTTAAATTTAACCTTATCCTTCGCAAGATTATTTTGCCTCAAGCCATACCGATTATTATTCCTCCAACTGGAAATCAGTTTATCGCCATGCTAAAAGATAGCTCTCTTGCCTCTGTTCTTGGGGTTTGGGAGTTAATGTATCTTGCTAGAACCCTTGGACAAAGAGATTTCAGACACATGGAAATGCTCCTAACAGCTGCAATGATCTACTGGGCCCTAACAATTGTGCTCGAGATAATTCAGGCCCGTATTGAAGAAAAATACAAACAAAAAAGTTGATGATGGATACTAAAACCAATATCCCAAATAACACTGAAATGACTCCAGTCATTTCTCTCAAGGGAGTCAATAAATGGTATGGAGATTTTAAGGCTCTATCCAACATCGATCTCGAAATTAAACTCAAGGAAAAGATTGTAATTTGTGGTCCTTCCGGTTCTGGAAAATCTACCCTTATTCGTTGTCTTAATCGTTTGGAAGCACACCAAGAAGGCAGAATTCATGTTAGCGGTATAGAACTACACGAAAGGATGAAAGATATTGATATTGTTCGCCAAGACATAGGAATGGTCTTTCAGAATTTTAACTTGTTTCCACACTTAACTGTTTTAGAAAACTGCATGGCGGGCCCAAATTGGGTGCGAGGTATAGAAAAAAATAAAGCTAAAGAAAGAGCCATTGCAATGTTAGAGCAAGTCAAGATTCCTGAGCAGGCAGATAAATATCCTGACCAACTTTCAGGCGGTCAGCAGCAACGCGTAGCAATTGCCAGAAGTCTATGTATGCAACCCAAGGTCATGCTCTTTGATGAACCAACTTCAGCGCTAGACCCTGAAATGGTTTCAGAGGTGTTAGATACCATGATTGAGCTTGCAAATAGCGGAATGACAATGATTTGTGTCACTCATGAGATGGGCTTTGCTCGTCAAGTTGCTGACAGAATTGTGTTTATGGCGGATGGAGAAATTGTTGAACAAAATACTCCAGAAGAATTCTTCAATAACCCTCAACATGATCGAACTAAAGTTTTTCTTGATCAAATTCTTGAGTAAGAAGTTATTGTTTTCTGAAGTAGTCTTCAAAAACATCAACAACAAACTTAATATCTTTTTCACTTACCCCTAAGTGACATACTAGCCTACCTCTATCTAGACTAGCGATAAGAATCTTTCTGTCAAAAAGAAAATTCTCTAACGGTAACCGATGTTTCTTTGGACAATTAACAAAAACCATATTGGTTTGGCTCTCACCATACTCAACCTCTAACTCTGCTATTTTTGACAGACCAGTCGCCAAAAGCTTCGCATTATCGTGATCATATTGGAGTCTCTCAATATTATTCTTAAGGGCATACATTCCACAAGAAGCTATAACGCCAACTTGTCTCATACCACCTCCTAACATCTTCCGTAAACGAATAGCTTTATTAATAATAGTTTGATCGCTTACTAAAAGAGAGCCGACTGGTGCTCCTAAACCTTTAGATAAACAGATAGAGACACTATCAAAACTATCTACTAAAGCACTCAATGATAAACCTGAATGGATATGAGCATTAAATAAACGAGCTCCATCCAAGTGAACTTTTAGACCTCGCCTATGAGCCTCAAGTACAAGCGTTTCAAGTTCATCCTGAGGTTGCACCTTTCCAGAAAAAGTGTTCTCTAAACAAAGCAGCTTGGTTACTGCATAATGCGGATCATCATCCTTTATTTGACTGAGCATATCGTTTAAATTCATACTTCCAGATTCAGATATATCAATAGGACAAATTCCAACTCCGCCTAAAACAGAAGCGCCTCGAGCCTCATAGAGATTGGTATGGTAACCGCGACCAATCAATACCTCATCACCCCTCTGGCAATGGGCAAGAATAGCTGTTAAATTACTCTGAGTCCCGCTAGGAAAAAATAAGCTCGCCTCTTTACCTAAAAGCTTAGCTGCAAATTCTTGAAGTTCAATTACTTCTGTATCTTCTTCATATACATCATCTCCAAGCTTTGCTTTTTCAATACATTGAAGCATTTCTTTAGATGGCAAAGAAACAGTGTCACTTCGAAAATCAATTGGATTTTCAAGTTTACGTATTTCAGGATTATTAGTATTTCTTTTATATTGGCTCATACTTCTTAAGGTTGATACTCTGGGTAAGCAAGAGTAGCAACCAAGTGAGTTCTTGATTCTATACCGCCATTTAAAGCCGTATGATAACCACGCGTATCAGTGAAATAAACAGAACCATCTGCGGGTAGATGAGTGCAGTGGTGGTTAATAATCAGCAAAGCCCCTGGATTTGTATAAATTGGGATATGGATTCGTGGTTCGGGGTCTCTATGCCAAGAGTTGCAATTAAAACTATCTTTTTCTAGAATGCGAACCCTTCCAATCGGGTATCGAGCCGACAATTCTTTGTGAATTGTTTCAAAATAGGTCCCTTTAAAGACATCCACTAATTCAGTAAATTCAGATTCGTCAATCAACTCATCTTTTGCTACTTCCTCATAACTCTCGTCAATTCGTGTGTAATATCGTCCAACTAAGTCTTTATCTGATTCCACTGTATGGTTTTTTCTTCGAGTCATTACTAGAGCATGAAAACCTGAAGCAGCAGTTTTAAATTCTGACTTAGCTTTAACCTCATCAAGTGCTTTGCGCATTTTATTGATATCAAACTTTAGACTCAGTTTAACAATATGTTCATTCCCTTTAAAGGATGCAACTGATTCAATATCAATTTTATTATTGATGTAAGAATTTAATTCTTGTGTGTCATCTGAAATACTCATAAATTTAATTTTTTTTAATAAAACTATTTAGATTATATCGCTGAATAATTAAAAAGGTTTAACTACAACAAGAATGATAATACCAATAAGAAGTAGTACAGGAATTTCATTAAACCAACGATAAAAAGTGTGCGAACGAGTATTTTTATCCTCTGCGAAAACTCCCACTAAATAACCACAGTAAAAGTGATAAATAATCAACATACCAACCAATATAAGTTTAAGTTGAAGCCAATACTGGTTACTATACGCCTCCCAGGCATAGTCCTGCAGCATCCACCAACCCATTAAAGTCGTAACAATAAAGCTTGGCATCATAATACCCTTATAGAGTTTTCGCTCCATCACCTTAAAGCGCTCTACACTAATTTCATCATCAGCCATAGCGTGATAAACAAAAAGTCGCGGCAAGTAAAACATTGCAGCAAACCAAGTAATGACAGTTAAAATGTGAAAAGCCTTAATCCAAAGCATTCGAACTCCAAAATAGTTACATAATACCGTCTGAATTCAATCATTTCCTATGATTCATCAAAGAAGTTATATGAAACACTAGCTATTGATTTATAGTTATCATATCGTATGACATAGTAAAATTTGCCTACCTTTTATAATTGAACTTGCATGCTAAACTTTTTTAAAAAAAATAAAAGTCATGAGTCACAAAGTGAACTAAATAAAACTTCACTAAAAGACAGACTATTTAAATCCAAGAAACGACTTGGTGATGGACTTTCATCTTTACTTATTGGTAAAAAGAAAATAGATGATGACCTTCTCGAAGAACTAGAAATACTTCTGATTAGTTCAGATATAGGTATTCAGACAGCCGACAAAGTCATTGAATCTGTAAGAAAAAAATCATCTCGAAAAGAACTTAAGGATGGTGAAGGCCTTTATGAGCTGATAAAAATTGAGCTAGAATCGCTTTTGATTAAAGAGAATTTGCTGAATCCTGAAGCAGATAAAACCTTCGTTATTCTTGTTGTTGGAATTAATGGTGCAGGTAAAACTACTACGATTGGCAAACTAGCCAAGTTATTTCAAAGTGAAGGCAAATCTGTCATGCTTGCTGCTGGTGATACTTTTCGTGCAGCAGCTGTTGAACAACTTCAGATTTGGGGTGAGAGAAATAATATACCTGTAATTGCGCAAAAAACTGGTGCTGATGCAGCATCAGTAGTTTATGACGCTTATCAGTCTGCAATTGCTAAGGATATTGATATTCTAATTGCTGATACTGCTGGTAGGCTTCATACCCAAGATAATCTTATGCAAGAGCTTGAGAAAATTAAGCGAGTCCTTAAAAAACATAACGAAAATGCGCCTCATGAAACACTACTTGTTATAGATGGAGGTTCTGGTCAGAATGCAATTCAGCAAGCAAATGAATTTCATAAATCTATTAATCTATCAGGCCTTGCTGTAACTAAGCTTGATGGAACTGCAAAAGGTGGCGTTTTATTTGCAATATCAGACTCTCTTAATTTACCTATTCGTTTTATTGGTATTGGAGAAGCTATTGATGACCTCAAGCCATTTAATGCAAGAGATTTTGTTGATGCTTTATTTGATTAATAAAATCACTTTAACCCTCTAAAAAAAGTATAAAGCGATTCAGGATTTTATTGAATTATTGATAGTATCAATTTTCTTTGCTAAATCAATATCAAGCTTAGTAATACCGCCTTCACTATGGGTGATTAAGTTAACTTCAACCTTATTATAAACATTTGACCATTCAGGGTGATGATCCATAGTTTCTGCAGTAATTGCAACCTGAGTCATAAAGCCAAAGGCCTGATTAAAGCCCTTAAACTTGAACTCTTTTGAAAGTCTCCCTTTTACGATATTCCAGTCATCAAGTTCTTTAAGGCGTTCATTTAATTGATTATTAGATAATATCAAATCAAGCTCCTTTTAATAACTCTCTTGCACCCATAGACAAGAGCTTATTTGCGACTAGCTCACCCAACTCCTTTGGTTGTGATAATGGACCATACTCCTCTACTTTCAATATATCACCAGAATCTACATTACCAACCATACCTTTAAGCTGTAATTCAGTCTCATTACTAGTAGCGTAAGCTCCAATTGCAACTGAACATCCACCCTCGAGAGTAGAGTTCATAGCCCTTTCAGCATTAACTTCATTCATAGTTTGTTTATTTATAAGTGGCTCTATAAGAGTACTTATAGATTTATCATTTTTTCTAATTTCTATACCTAAAGCACCTTGCCCAACCGCAGGTAAGGATTGTTCTACATCCAGATGTTGCCTAATTCTATCTTCAAAACCAAGCCTAATAAGGCCTGCACATGCCAAAATAATAGCGTCATACTCACCATTATCTAACTTTTTTAATCGGGTATTGACGTTACCACGTAAATCCAGAATTACAAGATCAGGCCTTAATGCTTTTAATTGAACTATACGCCTTAAGCTACAAGAACCAACCCTAGACCCTTGTGGAAGTTCACTGATATTATCAAAATCATTTGAAACAAATGCATCAAACGGATTTTCGCGTTCCAAAATCGCACCAATATCAAACTCTTTAGGCAACTCATATGGGACATCTTTCATAGAATGGACTGCAATATCAGCCCTTCCCTCTAACATACCCACCTCTAACTCCTTAATAAATAAGTTTTTGCCACCAATTTTAGAAAGAGGTGTATTGAGTATCTTGTCGCCCTGGGTCGTCATTTTCACCAATTCAACCTCAAGATCAGGGTAGAAAAATTGTAATCTTGATTTTACAAACTCAGCTTGCCAAAGAGCTAAAGGACTGTTACGCGTTGCAATTTTAAGCACTCTATTACTATCTCCAATTGAAATCTATGCCATCATTATTTTATCGAGTGTTTTTTGATAATGTTAGCTATTGAAGATATTATTATGCTGTCAATTAAGCAAGGTATTGATCAAATACTTACATAAGAGAGGTTTTTATATCATTTTCAGTAACTTATCATCGATATAGTGGAATAATGTGCTGTAATTAAAATTTGTAATAATTACAGAGAAAATTTAACTATGAAGTCTAAAAAAAATCATTTATGGGGTGGGCGCTTTAATGAGCCAACTGATGAATTTGTCAAGATTTTTGGTGCATCCATTTCGTTTGATAAAGTCTTGGCGCTTTATGATATTGAAGGCTCTATTGCTCATGCAACAATGCTTAGTGAGGCAAATGTACTAAATAGTTCTGAGTTGAAGCAGATTCTTGATGGCCTCAATCAGATTAAAGATGAAATAGCCAATAATCAATTCAACTGGTCTATAGACTTAGAAGATGTCCATATGAATATTGAATCTCGATTGATAGAGATTTGCGGTGATTCAGGTAAAAAACTTCATACTGGTCGCTCTAGAAATGACCAGGTTGCAACAGATATTAGGCTCTATCTAAGAGATCAAGTACTTCTTATTAATAATGAATTAGAAAGACTTCTAAATGCTTTGCTTGATCTTGCAGACCAAGAAAAAGAAACTATTATGCCTGGTTTTACGCATCTCCAAGCTGCTCAACCGATTAGCTTTGGACATCACTTATTGGCATATTTTGAAATGTTTAAGCGTGACCGAGAGCGACTTCAAGAGAGCTTTAAACGAATTAATACAATGCCACTAGGTAGCGCTGCTCTTGCGGGTACTAGCTACCCGATAGATCGTGAACGAACTGCTGAACTTTTAGGGTTTGAGCGTATTAGTTTAAATTCAATTGATGCAGTCAGTGATCGTGACTTTGCTATCGAATTTACTGCAAATGCAAGTCTAATTATGATGCATCTTTCAAGGTTCTCAGAGGAGCTTATTCTTTGGTCAAGCGCACAATTTGAGTTTATATCTCTGCCTGATAGCTTTTGCACAGGCTCATCAATAATGCCTCAAAAGAAAAATCCTGATATCCCTGAACTTGTTCGCGGTAAGACTGGACGAGTTACTGGTAATTTAATATCACTCTTGACATTAATGAAAGGACAACCCCTTGCCTATAACAAAGACAATCAGGAGGATAAAGAGCCACTATTTGATAGTGTTGATACAATTTATAACTGTCTTTGTATTTTTGCTGATATGGTTCCTACTATTGAAGCCAATAAAGATAATATGTATCACTCTGCTCTTAAGGGATACACAACAGCAACTGATTTAGCTGATTATCTTGTAAAGAAAGGCTTGGCTTTTAGGGATGCTCATGATGTAGTTGGTAAAGCTGTTTCTTACGGACTTAAAGAAAACAAAGATTTAAGCGAATTTAGCCTTGATGAACTTAAAAACTTGAACTCATTAATAGAAAAAGATGTTTTTGATGTGATCTCCCTAGAAGGTTCAATTAATGCTCGAAATCATTTAGGTGGAACCTCACCTAAACAAGTTTCGATGGCTATTAAAGCTGGACGTAAATCCATTAAATAATGCGCATAGTTTTTGCAGGCACTCCTGAGTTTGCGGTCGAATCTCTAGCTATTCTTCATAAATCAAATCATGAAATAATTGCTGTTTACTGTCAGCCTGACCGTCCAAAAGGAAGAGGAAAAGTATTATCAGTATGCCCTGTAAAGCTTTATGCAGAAGAAAATAATTTACTAGTCATCCAGCCAGAAGACTTTAGTGAATTAGAAAACCAAGAGAGGTTTGCGTTATTAAAGCCTGATGTTATGGTGGTGGCAGCATATGGTCAAATACTGCCTAAAAACACATTGCAAACCCCTAGGTTTGGTTGCCTTAACATTCATGCTTCTCTTCTGCCTCGCTGGAGGGGTGCAGCTCCTATTGAAAGAGCTATACTTGCAGGAGATAAAGAGACTGGTATTTCAATTATGCAAATGAATGAAGGTCTTGATACTGGAAATGTATTGCTTGAAAAAAAACACTTGATTTCAGATTTTGAAACGTCCCATTCACTAACTGATTCTTTATCAAGTATTGGAGCTAGTGCAATCATTGAAACCTTAGCTCATCTTTCTGATTTAGAACCCAAACCTCAAAATAATATTGATGCTATTTATGCGAAAAAGATTACAAAAAGTGAATCACAAATAGACTGGAACCAGAGTGCAGAAACTATAAGTCGCATTATTAGAGCATTTAATCCTCGCCCTATAGCTCAAACTAACGCAAAGGCCAAACAATTCGAAAACAACGTACTTAGAATCACTGAAGCTGAGGTTATACAAGATAAAACTATTCAATCTCCAGGAACAATAATTGAATATGGCAAAGGCTTCTGTTATGTTGCAACTGCAAATGGTGTTTTGAGTCTAAAAAAAGTACAACTTGCTGGAAAAAAAGAGGTTTCTATTAAGGACTTTAATAACGCCTATCAATTGATAGAACTTAGCTAAAAGTAACCACACATTATCGCTCAGCAAATCCTAGCTGACGCCATGCCTCATAAGCCACAATTGATACACAGTTTGATAAGTTTAGACTTCTTGAACCATCCTGCATAGGGACAGTAATCCCATCATATTCATCCATTATTTCCTTTGGAAGGCCCTTAGTTTCAGAGCCAAATAGAAATGAATCATGGCTATGATATTTAATATCAGCATAGCTTTTAGTAACCTTTGTACTTACAAAATAAAGCTTAGCAGGATTAGCTTTGTCTAAGTAATCATCAAAATTTTCATATTCATAGACGCTTGCTAACTCTTTGTAATCAAGTCCAGCACGTCTAAGGCGCTTATCGTTAATCTCAAATCCATACGGCTTTATGAGATGAAGATTGGCCCCCATATTTGCTGACAAACGTATTAGGCTTCCTGTATTACTAGGTATCTCTGGTTGGAATAATACTAAATTTAGCATAACGCTATTTCATAGAAAATTACATTATCATCCCATAGAACATAAACCAATTATCAAAACTCACTAGTTGATATAATAACCGCCATGCAAGACTACTTAAAAATTATCAAAAATGGACTTTGGACTAACAACCAAGCATTGGTTGCTCTATTAGGTTTATGTCCGCTTCTAGCAGTAACTAATAACATAACTAATGCTATCAGTTTAGGCTTAGCAACAACCTTTGTGCTTGTTGCCTCTAACCTGACTGTGTCCTTATTTCGTAACCATATTAGAAAAGAAGTAAGGATTCCAATCTTTGTTTTATTAATTGCATCATTTGTAACCTTAGTTGACCTTATCATGCAGTCATTCTTTTATGACATGTATTTAATACTTGGTATTTTTGTACCTCTTATTGTTACTAACTGTGCTATTTTGGCTCGTGCTGAAGCCTTTGCTTCAAAAAATACTTGGGATAAATCAATCATTGATGGTCTTATGATGGGCTTTGGATTTAGCATGGTCCTTGTTTTTTTAGGCGCTATGAGAGAAATAATAGGAAGTGGCACACTGTTTGATCAAGCCGACCTTATTTTTGGTGATTTTGGCTACAGCCTCAAAGTCACGTTTTTTGATAATTACCAAGGCACTCTATTAGCATTATTACCGCCTGGCGCCTTTATCGGTCTTGGCTTGATAGTTGCATTAAAAAATCTTGTTGATCAAAGAAAAATTTCTACCCAACCTGCAGTCAGTGTTGACACTGTTTTAAAAACCCAAACAACCTAAACTTACTCCATGTCTGTGAGAAAATCGATTAAAGACTTTCTCAGGGAGGATCAGAAAGATATCTCAAAACTTTTAAGCTTGACACTTGATCAAACTAAAGAACAACTGTTTGCTAATCCAGAGTATGAACTAAATGAATCAGAACTCGAAACACTTGATAGTCTATTTAAACAAAGAAATGATGGTAAACCGTTTGCCTATCTTAAAGGCTCCCAAGGGTTTTATGACCTTGATTTTATAGTATCACCTGCAACCCTAATTCCTAGGCCTGAAACAGAGTTATTAATTGATATTTCGCTTAATATATTTGATTCAAATAAAAAAATAAAGGCCTTAGATCTTGGAACTGGGAGTGGCGCAATAGCAATAACGCTTTCTGAAAAATGCCCTATATGGGAAATGACTGCGACCGATAAATCAACCGAGGCTCTCAAGATTGCCAAATTAAATACCCATAATAAAATTAACTTTTATTGCGGTGATTGGTTCGACGCGGTGCCTGATGAAAAATTTGATCTAATTGTTAGTAATCCTCCTTATATTGATGACCATGATCCACATCTGGATAACCTCAAATACGAGCCCTTGGAGGCTTTAACATCTGGAGTTGATGGTCTTGATGACATCAGAATAATCATCAATCAATCTCCTAATTATCTTAAGGAAGGCGGCTATCTACTTTTAGAGCATGGCTTTAATCAACAACAGGAAATAATTGAATTACTAAAAGAGTCTTTTATTAACATTAATACCTATAAAGACCTTAATGATATTGACAGAGCAGTACTAGCTCAATATAGATAGTTAAAAGCCCCTAGCCCTATCTATTTAAATTGCAGTTGTGAAATTATTACTCCTGTAATAACTATAAATGCCCCAATAGCTTGATACCAAATCCAACTACCACCAAGAAAAAAGAGAATAAACATTACATAAAATGGAGCGGCATTTAGATGAAATGATGCAAGCCCAATTCCAAGTTGGCTGATGCCCTTTATCCAAAAAATTTGAGAGATTCCTAAGCCAAGCCAACCATAAATAAGCACTAAACCTAAATGATTGATAGTAATAACTGATGTTGTTTCGGTTAAACCAAGAATATAGCAAAAAAAATACAAGACAGCTGATATACCCGCCATTCCAAAGGATGTCACCGATGTTTGTCCTAGAGTAGACATTCCTGGAAGATTTTTAACTGTTGCTCTGGAGCCCCATCCAAATAGTGCCACCCCTATAAGACCAATTAAAGCTGCAAATCCAATACCATCATTATCAAAAGTAGCGCCTGATGCAATATAGCCACCCGTCAAAACTAAAATTACCCCAAAGAAAAACCATAAGGTCATTTTACGACCATCAAAAAGAATCTCCAAAGTAACCGCGAAAACCGGCATCGTAGCACAAGCTAATACCGCGATAACAGGAGACGTTAATGATTGCACAACGAGAATCAAAAACGACCCAATACCAAACCCAGTTGCGCCAATCAAAAAGCCTTTAAACCACAAAGCAGATCTGACCTTCTGTATTCCTTCTATTGCAAACCAGATAAAGAAAATTAAAATAAATGAAAATACATTTCGTGCAGTAATAACACTAACAACGTCCCAGTCATCTAATAGATATTCAGCAGCAGGAAAGCCCATTGCAAAAAGAAGTATTGCGAAGACACAGATAAAGTTTGATTTAAAAACTCCTAAATCTTTTTCAACTTTATCTTCTGAAGGACTTACACTCATAAAGTAAAAAGTGATTGTGGCGTATTGCAGACTGGCAATATAACAGATACTCTAAATTAAGCAATATTTATTTATTCACAATTATAAAAAGGTTATTTTGATGATTGTAATAACCTAAATTCTAGATGTATAATCAGATTTATCAAGATAAAGGCTTTTAGAGCGCTGCCTTGAAAATAGGATTGAAGTAATAAGATATTACTTACTTTTATAGTCATAGCAAATCTGGAGGTTAATTATGCTTGAAAAAAAACACATTGGAAAATCCACCCAAAGCATCTGGGGTGGTGAACAAGAACACGAACTATATGAGCGCTCAACACAAGTACCTGTTGTTCATAGCGTTTCATTTGGCTACAAAGACATTAATACTTGGCATAAAGTTGCCCTGGAAGTAGCCCAAGGATTTATATATTCTCGTAATGCAAATCCTACGGTACGAGCCTTTGAAGACAAGGTAAAAGAACTGGAAGGTGCCGAAGCAGCAACCAGTTTCTCCTCGGGTATGGCGGCCATCAGTAACACTTTGGCTACATTTTTAAAGCCAGGTGAGCGAATTGTTTCAATTAAAGATAGCTATGGGGGAACAAATGTCATTTTTAATGAGTTTTTACCACCACTAAATATTGAGGTTAGTCTCTGTGAAACTGGTGATTATGAACAAATAGAAACTGAAATAGCTAAGGGCTGTAAGATTTTATATTTAGAAACACCAACCAACCCGACGATTAAAATTACAGACATCCAGCGCTTAAGCATGGCAGCTAAAAAAGTAGGCGCCCTAGTTGTTGTTGATAATACTTTTGCTACACCAATTAATCAAACCCCGCTTGAGCTTGGTGCTGATATTGTTCTGCACTCTGCCTCCAAATACCTAGGTGGACATGCTGATGCTCTTGGTGGAGTAATTTGTGGCAATAAAGACTTAGTAAAAAAAGTTCATCACTACCGTGAAATAAACGGTGCTAGCCTAGCTCCAATGGATGCATATAGTCTCTTAAGAGGTATGAAAACATTAAAGCTTCGAGTTCAAAGGCAAAATGAAAGCGCAATGATAATTGCTAAATACTTACAAAACCATCCAGCAGTTGAACAGGTGAACTACCCTGGATTAGAGTCTCATCCTGATCATAATATTGCCAAGAAACAAATGATTGGTGGCTATGGTGGAATGTTAAGTTTTTCTGTCAAGGGTGGCCTAGAAGCAATTAAAAAATTTCTACCAAAACTTGAATACGCTCATATGGCAGCTAATTTAGGTTGCGTTGAAACTGTAGTTGGTCCTCCATTTACAACAAGCCATGTCGAATGTAGTGCAGAAGAGCGAATGGCTGCTGGAATCCCTGAAGGTTTAGTAAGATACTCAACCGGTATCGAAGATGTAGAGGACTTAATTGCTGATTTAGATCAGGCATTTAAAGTAATTTCTTAAGAAATTAAGGAGAATTCAATGAAACAAGAAAGAAGAAGATTCAGTAAAGAAGAGTACCTTGATAGGCAATTAAAGGTTCGCAAGTCAATGGATGCTTCAAATGTGGATCTCTTAATTGTCTATGATCCTGCCAACATGTTTTGGTTGACTGGCTATGATGGCTGGTCATTTTATGTTCATCAATGCGTTGTCATTTCAACTGACGGAGGACTTTTTTGGTATGGCAGAGGAATTGATGCAAAGGGCGCTGAACTGACGACTGACCTTGACCTAAATAACATCCTGTCATATCCAGATGAATACGTCATGAGCCCTGAGAGACATCCAATGGAGTTCCTTGCAAACATCTTAAAAGAAAAGGGCTTAAATAAAAAAAGAATCGGCCTAGAAAAAGATAATTATTATTTCTCAGCTAGAGCAGCTGAATCGTTATATAGTATCCTACCTGATGCAGTATTTAGCGATCAGACAGGTCTCGTAAACTGGCAAAGAGCAGTGAAATCTGAAACCGAAATCACCTACATGAAGCGTGCAGGTAAGGTTATTGAGGGCATCTATGAGAGGGTTATGAGGGTTGCTGAACCTGGAATGAGAAAAAATGACTTGGTTGCTGAAATAATGCATGCAGGTGCTCACGGTCATCAAGGCCATTATGGTGATTACACTTCCTTTGTTCCTCTTATTGGCGCTGGTGAAGAGGCTGCAGCTTGTCACATGACATGGAATGATGAGCCATTAAAAAATAATGAGGGTATGTTTTTAGAGTTAGGAGGGGCATACGCAAGATATCATTGTCCTTGCTCAAGAACTTTATATTTAGGAAAACCACCTCAACAATATTTAGATATCGAAAAGGTTATAAATGAATGTATAGAGAATGCAATTGAGATGTTTAAGCCGGGCAATACCTGTGCCCAAATTTCAGA
>Ga0207965_1000044_pt1 | contig 30438 bp, 26 predicted proteins | sample Knorr_S23_td_O2m_FD_185609 | JGI IMG/M metagenome (GOLD analysis project Ga0207965, IMG submission 185609) | Marine microbial communities from Southern Atlantic Ocean transect - Knorr_S23_td_O2min_ad_571m_LV (SPAdes) (version 2) | ecosystem: Environmental > Aquatic > Marine > Oceanic | place...
CCAGGTTTCATTGGGGTCGACCAAGACCAAATCTGCATCGAGTCCAGTTTCTATGTCACCTTTGCTGTGAAGTCCATAACGTCTGGCGGGATTGTAACTGGTTAACTCCGCCATTTTATTGAAACTCAAGCCTCTTTTGGAGCCTTCGCTAACCAGAGCCGACATTAAATATTCAGTTCCACCGAAGCCCGACTTTGCCAGCCAGATATCTCCTGGATTTTCCACATCAACTTTGTCTTCATGTTTGCAGCACGCATGATCACTGACGACCCAATCTATATTATTTGCAAGCAGGCTTTCCCATAGATATTCCACATCCTCCCTCGGTCTAATGGGGGGATTTACCTTTGCCAGATTGCCCGTTGCAGCATCAACATCAAGCATCAAATGACCAATTGTAACCTCCCTGCGGAAGTTGATATGGGGAAATACTTGCTGCATTTGCAACGCTGCGTCCACAGCTTTTTTTGAGCTCAGATGGAGCAGATTGACGTTTGGCAAGTTCGTCTCATTAGCCAGATAAGAAGCAATAAAAATAGCTAAACCCTCTGAATGAGGAGGTCTTGAGGCACTGTATGCATGGAGACCTTCCAGTGTGTTCTCATTTTGTACCAATTTGGTATAAGCTGCCATGATTTCGGCTGTTTCGCAGTGCAAGCTCAAGCTGATGTCTTCCTGTTTCTCAGGGTATTCAGTCATTGCCTTTTGAACACCTCTCATGACGAATTCAAAATGAGCGATATCGTATTTTTCATCCTCACCAATCATTAAAAATTCATGTTGATTGGAAGAAGCACCGTGCAAACCATGCCCACCGTAGAACATGAATATTTTGAAAGATGTGATGCCAAATTCATCAATCAATAATGGAATTTCTTCAATGTGTGTTTTGTCCATGGGTGCCACATGGTAGGCATAATCGACATAAAAATTCCCTTCTGACTGTGCCAATACATCTGGCATAAAAGCTTGGTAAGGACCGCCTTTATTGAGGTAATAGCCCCCGGTCCTGATGTAATTGAGGCTCGAAGTAACGCCTCCCATGGCTGCTGCTCTGCTTTCGATCGGAGCATCCTGATACAGTGGGTTGTAAATTCCTGTATGCATATGAGCATCCACTAGTCCTGGAAAAGCGAGCTTATTTTCACCGTCGTAAACCTCCACAGATTCCGTTGCGTCTATGTTGGGAGCTGTCACCTTGAATGTCCCATTTTTAATGCCTATATCGGCTGACTCAATACCATTAGCATTTGGTCTAACAACTTGGACATTCTTGATTACAAGGTCATAATTTTTTTCATTGCTCATATTGTTATACCTTAATTGTATTTAATTCCCATTGACTGGATCAAATCCCAACGAGCCTGGATTGATTAGATTTTTTGGATCAAACTGTTTTTTCAACGAGCAGAGTAAAGCCTTGGTTTCTTTGGTTCTTGTCTGCAAATAAGGATAATCTTTGCCAATTTGTAAATGAATAGCACCATTTGCAAGACACATTGCATCTATCCTTTCTTTGATTTCATGAACCAATTTGAGTCCTTCGGGATTGTGTTCGTGAACTGGAATACTGTCCAGATCTGAGGGGTAGACTTTTTTGTGATAGATACTTTGTTTATCTTTCCACAAAAAAGTCGGTTCGTAGAGAAAGGCATTACTGTCGATGAAAGAAAACATTCGGGTCATGGTTACCTCATGTCGCTCCATTTTATCTTTGTATTCGATCATCAGGGATTCAAAGTCATCGTCATGTTTGAGTACTTTTGAGAAGGGCAAGATACTGTGGGTAGGCTTCCATAGTTCGCCATTCGGGCCCAGTATGGGAGTCAATGGCATGAATGGATTTGCATGAAAATAGACTGGTATGGAGTTGGCAACTTCTTTCCCATATTTTCGCGCAATTGATCTGGCTGCAGCCAATTTAATCTTTGCTTCTTTATCGTTGATGCCTTCGCTGGCAAAGTGGCCAGAAAAGGCCGATTTTTTTAGGAAACTTCTCCCAGCAAAGCCCATTTTCATTATTTGGAGTAACCCATCTACTGGATTCTTGGAAGATAAAAAAACGGATCTTGCTGCTACCAACGGATTGGTGTTTTCCATTTCCATGATTGCGGATTTCTGTTTTCGAGGATCAAGACCATGGTTGTCTGAGATCACTCCCATTTTAGAGATTTCACTCATCGCTGAAAACAGATGTTTGAAATCGGGAAAACCAAAAGAACATGCTGCAAAGCCTTGGGGGAATCTTGCTAATTTAAGAGAAATTCTGGTTTTGACGCCTAAAGCACCGGAATCTCCCAGGAATAGGCCGCCCAAATCTGGCCCGTAATATCTGAAAAATGGGGATGTTTCCTGTGAGTTTCCTTTGGAGCCAGTTTCAATCACATCACCATTGCCGATGACGATCTGCATACCTGCAAGAGAATCTGCAGACAGAGAATTATTTGTTGCGTGACTGACTGCATGGTAGGACATTGAACCGCCCACTGTAGCAACACGACCTGAAAATGGACCCCAAAAAGGAGTTCTCAAACCCAAGGGTTTAAGTGCTTCATAGAGTTCCAGCCAAGTCACACCTGGCTCAACAGTCACAAACATGTCTTCTGCATGTATTTCAATATTTGTTAATCGTTGAGTATCGATCATCACGGTATTCTTAGTTGCTGGTAAATAGCCTCCGGTGTAAGAGGCTCCACCACCTCTGACGATTAATGGCACTTCATTTTTGATGCAGATTTGACTGACCTTAATTAGCTCATCTGCATTACCGGGTCTAACGATTGCAACAGCCAGCTCATTCGCGGTTGCAAATATGTCGGTGGAATAGAAAGTTAGGGTTTCCAGGTCCTTTACAACATGGCTTTTTCCAACGAGGTTGGCAAGTTCATTTAGGGTATTGTCGATAGAATCCATAGTTAATTTTTAATTAAGCCATCCGGACGGTTGATTATAGCCTTTGGCCTCCTTGCTTGTTAAATTATTTAAACAACTTTCAATTTTTGACAGCAAAATGGATCTCACAAAAGACTGCTGAATATTTTTTTTGAAAAAAAGTGCTAATAACACTTACAAATCTTGTCATTAAAGATTAATATGCATCCTTTGTTAAATGATATGGATGATAAGTATGAATATTTATTTAGGTAACATAGCTTGGTCGATGACTGAAGATGCTGTTGAAGCACTCTTTGCGGAGTTTGGAACTGTTTCCTCGGTTAAGATTATTACAGACAAGTACTCAGGCCGTTCGAAGGGTTTCGGGTTTGTTGAAATGGATGATGATGCAGCAGCTCAGGCAGCCATTGATGCCCTTAATGACAGCGAACAGGACGGGAGAAATTTAAGAGTAAATCAAGCTAGACCAAGAGAACGTAGAGACTAATATTTAGTAATTATTTTTTTCATTTCTCTTAACAATATAGCTCTGTAGGATCTGCCACGGAGCTTGGTGGTAGTGCTTGTTTTCTAAAAGCCGCAGAACTGAGTGAAAAAAATAATTTATCCTCCCTTCCTGACTCTTTTTGGCTTGATTTGCCAAACATTTCTGGATGCTTATCTGCCCATTGTTCAGGCATTGGTTTTCCCTCTTTGGACAGGTTCAGTGGTCGTGGTTCTTGGTTTGTCGATAATTGTTTACACCATCTCGTTGTTCAAGAGGCAACAAACAGATGTTATGCCTGATGGCAATCCAAGTATTTTAATCACTCACGGGATTTACAAAATCACAAGAAATCCAATTTATCTTGGTATGACCCTTATTTTGCTTGGCTCTGCTTTTTTGTTTGGAACGCTCTCAACATTTTTTATCCCCCCACTGTTTATGGCAACGGTAGATTTGATCTGGATCCGTTTTGAGGAAAAAAATTTGGAATCTATTTTTGGGAACAGGTACACAACATACAAAGAGTCGGTTAGAAAATGGATTTAATGCTCCATTCCTATTCGAAAGCCTTCTTAAAATGGTTCACCCATATCTTGGTCTTGATCCTGTTGTTTGCCTGTGATGGGCAAACACCTGAAGAATACGAGCAAGCGTTTAAAACTGAATTCAATGCCTGTGTGAATCGGTCAACATCAAAGTGTGAAAACCTGGATATGGATGTCTGCACCCAACAGGCAATCTCCAGATGCGAGACATTCTTGGGCACCAAAGAAAACCCAATGGTAAAATAACCATATAACTATAAAATATAAAATAACTGAAGAAAGCAGATACAATAGCATCGTGATGGAGAGCCTTTAGATGGAACAAACAGATACTTTGTCGACTTCAATTTCTTGGAAATGTAAGCACACCTGGAGGAGAGCTTCCGTAAATACCTTATGGTGTCTCTTAGGATGCTCGATCGGTGATTTTGGAACCATCTACTTTTTTCAGGTTACGCAGAATCCATGGTCTTTTTCTGTAATGAGCATCATGATCTTAGCCATTATTAATGGTTTGATTACCTCTATCATGCTAGAGACTTTTATTTTGTCACGCCAGATGGTCTTGCGTCTGGCATTTAAGACAGCCATTGGGATGTCAATGATCTCAATGATTTCAATGGAAATTGCGATGAACGTAGTTGATGTGTTGATAACCGGTGGAGCGGTACTTGTTTGGTGGGTATTGCCAATTATGCTGTTGGCAGGTTTTATTACCCCCTTGCCTTACAATTACTATCGATTGAAAAAATTTGGCCAAGCGTGCCACTAAGTCAGAAGTATTCTTCTTTTTTTTAACCTTTCCAGCTTCTAGCCCAGTAGATGAAAGGGGTGTCGAATGCAGCAATTCCGATTTTAAAAGCCATTTTAGCCAATCCAAGCTGAATCGCAGTTTCTAAATCCACCACACCCCACCAGACCACCAAGGAATACAAAGCAGTATCGATTGTTTGTGAGGCCATAGTTGACAAATTGTTTCTTAACCAAAGATGTTTACCATCTGTCCAGTCTTTGATTTTATGGAAAAACCATACGTCAAAACGTTGGCTAATAAGATAAGAAAATAATGACCCAAGAATGAAGCGGGGTGTGAAATCTAGAATTCTGACAAACGCTTGATGCACTTCAGACGAAAATGTCTGACTGCCTTGAATTGAAGGCAGAAACAACAATGAAATGCTTAACATCACCAGAATAATTACACTGATGCTAAAACCCATCATTACAGCCTTATCTGCCGCCTGCTTGCCAAATTTTTCGCTCATCAAGTCCGTTGCAAAAAAAATACTGGAATAAAAGATAACGCCCAAACTGGTCTGCATACCGAAGATCACTGTTAATTTTGGACCTTGGAGATTAGCAAGCAATATCGACAAGACAATGCAAGCTAGTAGACCTTCCCGCCCAAAAAAACGAAACATAGCCACGGTAAACCCCAGATCGATAAATAGGGTTATCAGCCAGAGCAGGTCTTGGTTGTTGGAAAAAAAATGTTCTATAAATTCTGGGAACATAAGATCTGTTATTTTGCACTAAATAAGAATAGTATTTTGTCGACTGTAGATAATGTAATAAAATTGCTCAAATTAAAAGTCAGCGCTTTAAGGTGAATATTTGAAACGTCTATTTAAAACTGTTCTTGTTGTTTTCCTCTCAGTAGTAGTGGTTTCTGTAGCATCTTTTTTTTATATGAATCGTACCCCTCCGCAGCTTAAGGAGCCCAACTATTTCAATTATTATAAAAATCAAGATCTAGTGGTGGAAGGCAAAGTCGGTATTTTCATTTCACATCTCATCATGCCTGAGGATATGGCACAGGTAGATTTTCATAATCTTGCGATGAAAACCAGACAATATATACCTTGGCCGCCCAAATTATTATTTGATAAAGACGATGGTGTGGTGTTAATGGATGAAGATAAATTCTATGAATTTGAAGAATTTGTCCCCACTAAACTGATCGATGCCGATGGCAACGATAAGGACATTGATGGCACCCCCTACATTGTCAAATATCATGAAGGATTAATTGAATGGGTCCCCCCAAGGAGATCACTGCATCTTTCTCCTGGCAACTTTCTTATGAAGGCAAGGAAAATGGGAATGCCTACGGTTTCCTCCAAATTAATTAATAAGGCGAATCTCTATTACTATTCGGGTAAGGGTATAGTTAATGGCAAAATTCCTCACGCGGCAGGCAATTATGAAATTGCATCCAGAGCCATGGCTCAGATACAAAAAAAATATGGACCCATCCCTTGGCGGTGGATTACAGCAGAGGATTTTGGTGCCGCAAGAACACAAATGAGATCACTTCTGGATGAGGGAGTAGACACTGTTATATTGGCCCCGCCCAGACCAACCTATTCTCATCATGAGGAATTTAATGGCAGTTTTAAACATGCTTTTGAATACATACACGAGTGGGAAGCAGAGCATCACAAAGAGATTAAAGTGATTTTACTCCCCCAATTATCTGAGTTTCCCATCATCAGGCAGGCTTACTTGCAAATGCTAAGTGACCGTCTGGACACACTCCCGACTGCGGGTTCTGTCAAAATTGTTGTATCGATTCACGGAATGGCATGGGACTTGGTTCCCCATGAAGCTTGGCTAGAGCTTTCTCCGACTTATGTCGAGCCAATGTTGGAAGACATCAAAGCAATGATGTCTGGCTATGATTTCAGCAGAGTTGAGGTTGTTAAAAGCCAGGACCACTTCGCAGATCCATACTACAATCCTGATGGTAAATATTTGTCGACAAACACAGCTTTTCTGGATGGAATCCGTGATGGCTTTGATCATGTCGTTAATTTGCCCATTGAATTCTTCGTTGAAAACACAGATACAATGTTTTCACATGCGATATTTAATTTTGAAGGGTTTGAAGATTTTGATCGATACGAGACAATAAACTACACCGATTGGAGTATCCCCTACACCAGGGAGTTTTTCATTGATGGCACTCAAGTTATATACAACGGCCTGCCTGTTGGTAAATACAATAAACCGATAATCGAGGCGTTTTACCAGGCCATGGATTCTGTCTTACAACAAAGAAAAAACCCTCCAACCATCAAGCAATAAAATTTTAATTTCCTTCTAAATAACATCTGGTAAACTTCTTCACCAAATAAATAATCTTGGAGGTTGGATGATGAAATTATTGCTAAATTCTCGTCGGGCGGTATTAAAATTTTTCTCAGCTATTGTACCTGTAGCCCTGTTTGGGCATAAAGTCATTGCTCAGGATCGCCTTACCGAAGAAGACCAGATGGCTAAGATGCTCCTCTATGTTCACGATGCAGGTGATGTCGATATTTCCAATCCTATGGCTGCTAGATTCAAGCCCGGACAAAATTGTGCCAATTGCATGTTATTTCAGACTTCAGAAGATCCAGAGTGGGGCCCTTGTTCCATTTTTCAATATAAGTTGGTCAATGCGAATGGATGGTGCAGTGCTTGGGTTTTAAAAAGCTAAAGCACTCTGTTGATCTGTTATTTATATTGCTTCGCCTGGGTGCAGAGACACAATCTGTATTTTCTCACCAGCTTTGATCACTTTTGAACCTGCAGGAAGAACCATCCAAGAGTTTGCTCGATAAAATGGGCTGAGTTTGAATGATTCCTGTCCAGACAGAACCGTTGCCTCCAAACTCCCAGATTGTGTGTATTCAGTTTGTGCTTTGGCAAAAAAACAAAATTTCTCAGGTTTGTTGAATTCGGTTTTATTGATTGCAAAGATTGGCTGTTCCAGCGGCTGACCTTGCAAGATTCTAATTGCTTGGTTGACAAAGAATCTAAATCCCACTGCCACTGAAACGGGGTTGCCAGGAAGGCCAAACACAAATTGACCGGCGGGTAATTTTGCCATCAAGATCGGTTTTCCAGGGCGGATCCAAACTTTGTGAAAGAGTATGTTTGCCCCGAGTGCAAGCAATGCAGCAGGGACAAAGTCAACTTTTCCTGCTGAAACGCCCCCGCTGATAATAATAATGTCGCTCTCAAGGTCCATAAAATCCTGAATTTTCTTTTGGATCATCTGGGATGAGTCACCAACGCTGACAGTTCCATTGCAAGGAACCCCCATCCTCCTGATGGAAGATTGCAGAAACGGACCATTGGTATTGGGAATAGTAGGGCGGGTTTCCTCTTGGTTGCCAGTTTCAAGTTCACTCCCAGTGGTCAGGATGCCTATTTTGGGGGGTCGATAAACAGAAACTGTGTCTATTTTGTTTGCGATGATAGCCATCAAAATATGAGGATTGAGCAGCTGTCCTTTTTGAGCTACTGTTTCACCGGGTTTAAAATCTTCACCTGAGAACCGAACATTCTGCCCTGTTTGGACAGATTGACTGACCCGAATAAAAGCTCTTCCATCTTCGTCGGCGATATCAACCTGTTCAATAGGAATCACGGAATCAAAACCAATCGGCATAATGGATCCTGTCATAATCTCACAACACGATTCTCTCTGATCTATTTCCGGAGCCAACTCACCTGCAAGAATGCATCCTCTCACTTCAAGTGTTACTGGATTTTCTGCGTTGGCTCCATTGGTTTCAACGGACCTTACAGCAAAACCATCCATTGCCGAATTTGAGAAGCTGGGCACTTCTATTGTGCTGATCAAATCTCCCGCAAGAACACCATGTGCTTGTTCTGTCGCCATTTGACTGGTGGGCAATGGCTGCAACGCTTCATGGAGAATATTGATGGCTTCTTTGTACGTGATCATGGTTCATTTATTACACATCTACATCAGCTAAAAAGAAAGCATTATTGCAACCTACCTGTTTTCATTGATTGTATAAAACCTTGATAAGTTTTAAACAAAAAAAGGAATTTGAGATAAACTATTGGCACAATGAGTAACTACATTGACTAAGCTAAGCAGACGCAATTTTTTAAAAGGAACAACGGCCTCGGGCATTGGCCTGGCTTTGCAATATGCAGTGACCCCAAAAGTTCTTGCAAACGATACCTACCGGGGTTTTGAAGATCTTTACAGAAAGAAATGGACTTGGGATAAAGTTGTCCGGGGGACCCATGGAACCAACTGTGCAGGAACTTGTGCATTCAATGTTTTTGTTAAGAATGGTGTGGTCTGGCGAGAAGAACAACAAGGTGAGTATGAACAACTAGGAGATGCTCCTGATTTTGGCCCAAGAGGTTGTCAAAAGGGTTTGCGTCATCACAAGTATATGTATGGCAACCAGCGGATTCTTTATCCCTTAAAAAGAATCGGCAAACGCGGTGAAGGTAAGTGGCAAAGGATCAGCTGGGAACAGGCGACAACTGAGATTGCCGATAAATTCCTCGACTACGCAACCGAATACAATCCCGAATGCATTTCTTACGGAAGTGGCACACAAATGTCGGTAAAAATGGCATCTTTTGCTGCCTTGCTCAGGTTTGCAAACATTACTGGTGTAACCGTTCCTGAATTCTTTTCCGGTGTTGGTGATCTCCCAACCGGTTCGTACATGACCCTCGGCCAGGTCTATACCGGGGATACATTCGCCTCTGTCTACAAGTCAAAATGTGTTTTGATTTGGATGAGTAATCCAGCTGCCACCAGAATTCCAGACGCACATTTTTTCTGGGAAGCACGATACAACGGGACGCAAGTGATTGCCATTTCCCCAGAATTCACCCCAACTGCCATGCATGCAAGTTTTTGGCTGAATCCAAAGCCGGGAACCGACAGTGCTCTGGCAATGGCGATGGTGGAGGTAATTCTTAGGGAAAAACTGTATCAGGAAGCGTACATCAAAGAACAAAGCGATTTACCCCTGCTCGTGAGAACCGATACCAAGGAATTTTTGCGAAGGGAACACCTCTCGCTCTATGGGCTCTTGGCAGTTGCAGATAATGTTTATTACATGTGGGATGAAGCCACCGATGAAATCGTGCAAGCGCCTGGAACAGGTCGTGCCATCAAGCCCACCGGCAGAGATCGCAGAAAACACGGCACGCTTGAACTGGGGGAAATTGAGCCAGCTTTGGAGGGAAGATGGAACATAAAAACTCTCGATGGAAAAATTGAAGTGACCACAGTTTTTGAACTTTTAAAAGAGCAATGCAGAGATTTCACTCCTGAAAAAGCAACAGAAATTACCGGCGTTAGCGCCCAGGTGATTCGAGAAACGGCAAGAATCTTTGCAACGGCAAACCCGAGCATGATTTATGCCGGCTATGCTTCCTGCAAATGGTTGCATGGTGATCTGTTGCAAAGAGCCATGTTGTTGCTCTTGGCACTTACTGGCAGCATCGGCAAAGAAGGCGGTGGCTTGCAAGTGGCAAATGCACCTATATCCAGAGGTATGAACCAGTTTGGTTTTTCAGATATTGGCCCAGCTTTTCGGTTGATTTCAGGAACAACGTGGGATTATGACCACGGCAACATGAAGGAACTGACACGGAAAATCTATGGCAAAAAATTGGCCGATACCTACGACCGGTATTATCAAAAAAGCATAAGTGAAGATTGGTTCCCAGATTACAGCAAGCACGGCTGGAAAATGGGTATCTTTGCAGGAAACAACGGCGCAAATTGGCGTGCTTCAAACAATTCTTGGAGAAAACATGCCTTTGACGAATTGCAAACAATCGTTTCACTGGCGCCTGATATGGGTGTCACGTCGCTTCATTCTGATTATGTTTTACCCATTGCTCACCACTATGAAAGAAACGATTTGATGCTTCAGTCCAGAGTACCTTATCTGCAGGTGCTTAATGAAGCGGTTGCTCCCCTGGGTGAATCAGTTGATGATTGGGAGGCCAACAGAAGATTGGCCGAGGCGATCAGTCGCCGTGCAACCGAAAGAGGCATTCCTCCCATAAAAGATGTCGTGGATGGAAGGACGGTCAGGAGAGATTACAAAAAGACCTTAGAGCTTTATACCATGGAAGGTAGAGTGCAAAATTCCAAGGATGTCGCCCAATTTATCATCAACACAAGCCACGGCATTCCTAAAATTACTTTCGAGGAACTTTCAGTAAAAGGCATAGTCAAAGTGAACGGCGTAGACAACACAGCGTGGGACAATGAAGAATCCCCATATCACACCGAGATTGTGAAAAGTGTCGTTGACAAACACCCCTATGAAACCTTTACCGGTCGCCAGCAGTTTTACATTGACCATGAGTGGTTTATTGAATTTGGGGAAACATTGCCCACATACAAGGAGCCACTCTCAATTGAAGGCTATCCACTGAGAATGATGATGGGCCATGCCAGACATGGAATTCACAGCACTTGGCGAGACGATTCATTTTTGTTGAGCCTGCAGAGAGGCGAGCCTGACATTTACGTGAATCCTGACGATGCTGAGGAACGTGGCGTAAAAGATGATGATATGATTCGTATCTTCAATTCCGCTGGAGAATTTTTCGCAATGGCGCATGTAAGCTCTGGAATTCAGCCCGGTATGTTGTTTATGTACCATGGTTGGGACCCTAAAATGTTTAAACATGGGAAAAATTTTGGTGAAGTCATCCCAACTGCTGGATTAATCAAGCCAACGTCAATGGCAGGTGACTACGGTCATTTGGGATACCAACCTCTCGCGTTTGCCCCGAATCAAACTTACAAAGACTTTACTTGTGATTTCGAAAGATCCTCATGAATAGTCACTCAAGCTCTGAAAAGAAAGACCATAGATTCTGCAACAATGATTTAAGATCTCCAGAGAATACTGCGATATTTCGCTCCCAAGGATATGAATTATTTTCGCTTTTGTTGAGTTCGCCCCACGATTTGGATACCAAGAACAAGCTCAATGGAATTGCAGGCACCACCGGTCTTCCATATTCTTTAGACCTCTCAGATCTCATGAATGAATTTAGCCAACAAGATCTGGTTGAATTGAAAAAGCAATACAGCGGACTTTTTGAGGTTGGCAACGACGGACCGCCGGCTCCAATCAGGGAAGACTTGTTTATGCTCCAACCGGCCGGTTTACGGGAAGATTTGATACGTTTTTATGATTATTTTGGCTACACACTTAGTGAAAAATATCAATGGCAAATGGACCATTTGTCCATCGAATTGGAGTTCATGTATTTTTTATGTTTTCAGGAACACAATTCCACCGAGGACAGGTTGTCTTATCAGCTGGCCCAGCTTGATTTTTCCACACGTCATTTAATCAATTGGGTCCCTAATTTTCAGAAGACACTAAAAAGAATTTCATCAGATGATATGTATACAAAAATTGTTGTAGAATTAAATAAGTTTATTGAAGACGATATTGAATGGCAGCTAGGGACAATTGATGATCTATAGCTATTAATGGAGGGTTGAGAATGGGTCAAGTTTCGATGGTAATTGATTTGAACAAATGCATAGGTTGCCAGACATGCACCACAGCTTGTAAATCACTTTGGACCGATGAGCCTGGCCAGGAGTATATGCTTTGGAATAATGTGGAAACCAAACCGGGACCGGGATACCCGCGGTACTGGGAAGAAGGCGGAGGTGGATATGATGCAAATGGCAACCTCAACAGAGATGGTCTGATGACCACAAAGGAAGATCACGGTGAAGAAATCCCATTAAACCATGACGAAGTCTATTTCAAGGGCGTTGAGGTGCAGCTGCAACAAGAACGACCCATGGGGAAAGGCTCAAATTGGGATGAAGACACCAGTTCAGGCGATTACCCAAATAATTATCACTTTTACTTACCTCGCATGTGTAATCACTGCACCAAACCCTCCTGTTTGGAAGCATGCCCGGTGAGAGCAATTTACAAACGCGAAGTAGACGGCGTGGTTTTGATTGATCAGGACAAATGCCAGGGTATCCGCGAATGCAACAAGGCGTGTCCTTACGACAAAATATATTTCAATTATGTAACTGGAAAATCCCAGAAATGTATTTTTTGCTTTCCAAGACTTGAGGAGGGTGTGGCTCCGGCATGTGCACGACAATGCCCAGGTCGGTTAAGATTTGTAGGGTTCCTGGAAGATGAAAACGGCCCCATTCATGAATTGGTATACCAATGGAAAGTTGCTTTGCCGCTTCACCCTGAATACGGAACAGAGCCCAATGTTTTTTACGTACCGCCAATGTTGCCACCCACTTTTGACGACAGCGGCGAATTTTCCGATGAGCCTAGAGTGCCAACAGAATATCTTCGCAGTCTATTTGGCGAGGAGGTGGATGCGGCACTGATCACAATGCAATTTGAAATGGAGAGAAAACAAGAAGGTAAGGAATCTAGATTAATGGACATCCTTATTGCCAAGGAATGGAAATCACTTTTCAATATCCCTGACGTCAAAATATACTAATTCAATAACCTAATCTGGAAATGAAGGATCCTATGATGGAGCTGTCAAAAGGGCGTATATTCTTAATTATGAGTTCACTGGTCCTGTCGTCTGTGATGGCCAGTTTGGATTCAAGTTTTACCCCGATCGCTATTCCCGACATGATCGATAAACTCGATTCCAGCACCAGCGAAATTGTTTGGGTAGCATTGGGTTATTTAATCGCAGCAAGTGGTCCAATGTTATTGGCAGCAAAGATGGCAGATGGCATAGGCCACGCAAGATTTTTCCAATTTGGGACTCTTATATATGGTCTTGCAATGATTGCCTGTTCATGGGCACCCGACGCCAACACACTGATCGCTATTCGCTTTATCCAGGGGTTTGGCATGGCTTTGTTCCTGCCCACCACTTTTGCCATTGCGACCGCAATGTACGGTGCTAAAAGAAGAGGCAGGGCATTGGGCATTCTGCAGGCTGCAAATGCGGTTGGGTTCGTGATGGGGCCTGTTTTTGCAGGCTGGTTACTCGATGCATACGATTGGACCGCAATTTTTTGGTCCAGAATTCCGTTTGCCATATTGGCCATAGCCCTTGCCTTTTTAGCCCTGGGTTTCAAGCATCCGTTTCAATTTACCAAACGTCAGAAAACCTATGATTACCTGGGTGCTCTTTATTTAACTGTGGCCTTATTTGGAATCTTGTTTGGGTGCAATAAGCTTCCTGTCGAGGACAATCATCTGGATCCTTTGGTATGGATTATATTTGTTTTTGGCTTCGTTTTTTTTGCCCTATTTTTAAAACAAGAGCGAAAACACGATGACCCATTAATAGATCTTGATTTATTCACCAAGAGTAACAATTTCACCAGAGCGTCCATTGCCTTCACATCTGTATTCGCAAGTTTCCCCGTTTACCTGTTTATTCTTCCTATTGTCATGATCAGTGGCCTGGAAATGAAGGCTTGGGATGCCGGTTTGGCTCTTGGGCTGGCAGCTGTGGCAACTTTGTTGATCAGCCCTATTGCGGGAAATGCGTCTGATCGATTTGGGCCAGAGAAGTTGTGTATGATGGGTGCTCTGCTCACCGGTATCGGGTATACGCTTTTACTGTTGTTAGATGCTGAGTCAACCGTGATGATGATTTTGCCTGCAATGTTGCTTATTGGGGCTGGCACAGGTCTATTTTTCTCACCAAACAACAATTTGATGTTGGCAAGTGCGCCACCACAAAGGGCAGGGATGGTTTCCGGTCTATTCGGTGTCTTAAGGCAATCAGGCTATGCTCTAGGATTTGCTATTACTGCAAGTTTATTTACCGCAATACAAAATTGGTTTGATCTTCAGTGGGCGTATTCATCCATCAGTAAAATGGAGGAGGCACCGGCATTAAGCATCACAGACATTTATCATCAGGGGAGCCAATGGTCGCCAGAAATCTTAGTCTTTATTCTGCACATAGGGGTTTTGTTGTGCGCCAGCATTTTGATAATTACTTTCATTAACTCTTTACCCAAAATCAATCTGTCTCTGAACAGGCATCTGTTGGTTGTAATCGGTTCAGTGAGCATCGCCGTTGTTAGCATGGGAGTTTACAGTATGAAGGCACCTGGTTACATTGTTGACAACGGCCCGGTAACCTCTGCCAGCGAAAAACCTCACAGTGTTGCTGCTTTTGGCATGGTATCGAGGAGCGTTGATGTAGTTATAGAGACCAAAACAGGTTCAATTGACAACAGATTGGTTGAAAACAGATCTCAATCTGGTCGTGAAAATTATCTAAAACGCTGTGTTTTTTGCCATGGGAATAATTTAGAGGGCGTTACCAGTCTTGGTGTCAGTTTAAGGAATTCTGGTTTTGTCACCGAATCCAGCCTAGAAGAACTGGTTGAAATGCTGACGGTTGGTCGGATGCCAAATTCAGATCGCAGTATTTCTGGTGGTGTTATGCCTGGATTTTCTTGGTTGTCTGAATCCGAATTGAATGCAATAGCCAATTACATCAAATCGACTGGTTCAGTCAATGAAGATAAATAATCTAAACAAACGATTCTTCAAATTCTAGTCAAACCCATAATTATTTATTATGATTACCAGTTCGACCCTGTATTAAGTTGAATGGGGTTGGAAGAAAAAAATATACGGTTTTAAAAAAATTTAACCAACAAGGGGAGGTTGTAGATGTCAAAACAATCAGCTGAAGACAATTACGCAGGAGTTTGGGACACGGGCCTAGGTTTTGGTAAAAAATCAGCCCTTATCGTTATAGACCTTTTACAAGGATATACTACTGAAGGATCGGATCTGTATGCTCCAGGTGTCGTGGAATGCGTTTCTCAGATGCCAGACATACTTGCACTTGCCAGATCCAAAGGGGTACCCATTCTCCATACAAGAGTCTTGTATACCGCACCAAATTTAGAGGATGGAGGCGTTTGGATTAAAAAGGCGCCGGTTTTAAAAGATCTGGTTTTAGGCAACCCCTATGCTGAATTTTGTGAAGGAGTTGAACCCCAAGAAGGTGAAATTGTGATCGTGAAACAGTATGCCAGTGCATTTTTTGGAACTTCATTGGTTGCCACCCTGAACGGGATGGGTGTAGATACGCTCATTATTACAGGCTGCACCACTTCCGGTTGCATCAGAGCTACGGCGGTTGACACAGTTCAACATGGCTTCCGGCCAATTTGCGTGAGGGAATGTATCGGCGACAGAGCCGAAGGTCCACATGAGGCAAATTTGTTTGATATCAACGCAAAATACGGTGATGTGATCAGCAAAGAGCAAGCTATGAGCTATTTAAACAGCCTCTAGATTGGTCTGTTATTTGAAAAAAATTGAATTTAAAAAAGGGGAAATAGAATGAGTGATTTAACGCAATGCAAACATTATGATTATGTGCCAATCATAGACCGGGAACCTTTTAAACTCCCAGATGGGGCAAGAGTTGCTGTCATGCCATACATTAACATTGAGCATTTTCCTGCCGATATCCCTGGCACAGCTTTGATTCCAGGAACACAAGGATTTTCTCCAGACCCGTTAAACTACGGTTGGCGAGACTATGGCAACAGGGTGGGTCTGTGGAGAATGAAGGAACTGATGGACAGGCTTGGTATGCGAGCCACAGTGTGCCTGAATTCAGAAATCATCAGGGAGTATTCAAGAATCATCGAGGAAGGTTTGGCAGCGAACTGGGCTTTCATTGGTCATGGGATTAACAATGCACCAGCCAATTTCATTGGGAATGCTCCCGATGGCCAAGGTGGACACATTCCACTTGATGAAGATAAAGAAAGGTCAATCATCAGTACGGTATGCAACACCATGGAAGAAGCGTTGGGTAGAAAAACCAAAGGTTGGTTGAGCCCCTTCTTGACCCATACCGACAATACTCCAAAAATCCTTGAGGAAAATGGAGTGGAATATCTCTGCGACTACACCGCCGATGATCACCCATTCAGATTCAACACACCCAACAACAATCTGATTGCAGTGCCTTACACCGTAGAAATCAATGATATTCCGGCTTTTTTGAACCTTGGAGTCTCCTCAGAGGCATTCGGAGATATGATCGTTGATCAATTTGATGTGTTGTACGAAGAAGGGGCTACCAATGCTCGATGCATGCCCATATGTTTGCACACTTTCCACGTTGGTCAACCCAACAAATTCAAGCATTTAAAACGCGCATTTGAGTACATAGCTGGCCACGATGATGTCTTACTAACCACGGGTGATGACATCAATGATTGGTACAGAGAACACTATATGTAGGTCGAGAGGCTCTCGGTAATGAGCCAATTAATCAGGAGTGCTGTGAGTAGCCTCTGGGCTTTAGGCGTAATCAAGCGAATCAGTGCCAGTCTTATTGGTATATTTTTCCTAGCCGCAGGTACCCCCAATTCTTATGCATCTGAAAGTGACTGGATGCACTATGGTGGTCATGAAGGGGGCGGTAGATACTCTGATTTAAGCCAAATCAACAAAGACAATGTCCATAATCTGGAGGTCGCATGGACTTTTAAAACAGGACATTTGGATCGTGTTCCTGAAAAATTGTCGTTTCTCAAACATTTGGTTGGATTCCAGGTTACCCCAATTATCTTGCCCAAGGATGTTGGAGGCCATCTGGTGTTATGCACACCGTTTAATGAAGTCATTGCCATCGATCCTGAAACAGGGGAACAAAGATGGTTCTATAACCCAAAGATTGATTTAAGACCGTTTGCCGGAAGATTTAATTGCCGAGGGCTAGCACAATGGAGAGATTCAGATGCAGACCCAAATGAGGTCTGTAGGCACAGTCTATTTTTAGCTACAAGTGATAAGAGGTTAATTTCATTGGATGCTAGAACGGGCAATCCTTGCCCCAACTTTGGCAAGGATGGAATTGTCGATGTAGTCCCTTTTATCAAGTCTATGGAACCCACAAATCAGATAAGAGCAATGCAACTTAAGTCACCTCCCGCTGTTGTTAACGGTGTCGTAGTTATAGGGGGAACCGGTAATAAATTCAAAGATGCCAGCTCAGTCAATGGTGCTGTTAGAGGTTTTGATGCTAGGACGGGAAAATTTTTATGGGCTTTTGACACCTTGGTGAGGGGCGAGGATACTCCAGGGTCTCTTCCATACACCGTCGGAGGTGCAAACGTTTGGACCACAATGTCGGTAGACAGCAAACGGGATTTAGTTTTTATACCAACGGCAAGCGCTGCCCCTAATTTTTATGGTGTCTTGAGACCGGGAGACAATCGATATGCCAATTCCGTATTGGCTATAAAAGCATCGACAGGTGAACTTGTTTGGCACTACCAAACAATTCACCACGATATCTGGGACTGGGACCTGCCCACCCATCCCATGCTGGTGGATGTGACTACAGAACAAGGTAAAACGCCGATTGTCATTCAATTGGGTAAAACCGGCATGGTCTATACATTTCATCGAGATACCGGTGAGCCGTATTTTGAAATAAAAGAACGCCCAGTCCCTACCGATGGGATTCTTGGTGATCAACTCTCGCCAACACAACCTTTTCCTGTAAAACCACCTCCATTGGTACGTCAAGGAATTACTCCAGATGATGCTTGGGGCGTTACCCCCTATGAGCGAGAAGCTTGCAGGAAAATGATAGCCGAGTCTCGTTATGGAGGAATGTTTACTCCAATGTCAACAAAAGGCACAGTAATGTTTCCTCAAGTTGGTGGGGGTTCCAACTGGGGAGGTGGTGCTTTTGACCCGGAAAGAAATATTCTGGTTGTGCCCGTATCACAAGTGCCATTCTATGTTCGATTGATCCCCGCAGATCAAGTGGACAAGGTAAAGGCAAGGGATCCGAGGGCAGGCAATCCGATGGGACCTCCGGGATTAATCAAAGGGACCGACTACGGTCTTGAACAAAAAGCAGTGTTGTCTCCGTTATTCACACCATGCACCGCCCCCCCTTGGTCTTTAATGGTAGCGGTTGACATGATCAGTGGCGATATTTTGTGGAAAACGCCATTTGGCAAAATTGATAAGTTAAGTCCACTTCCAATAGGATTTGAATGGGGAACACCCTTTGCAGGAGGGGCAATCACCACTGCTGGAGGAGTTGTATTTATAGGGGCTACAGCAGATGAGCGCTTCCGCGCCTTTGATGTGTTAACGGGTAAAAAACTATTGGAAATCAAAGCACCTACTTCGGCAATGGCATCACCAATGACCTATATGGCAAATGGGAAACAATACGTTGTCATTGCAACCGGTGGGCATATGTGGAATTACCCACAAGGGATCAGCGATGAGATCATTGCTTACGCATTGCCCGACAATTAAGTTGTCTATAATAGATTCTTAAAATCTTGACTTGCATCCGGGTCAAGAAGCATTAATCCAGCATCTTTAATTTTTTGGTTAGATACATTCTTGGGGCCTGGAATCAGGTTGAGCCACTCAACATGGGCCAAACCTTCTTTGTCGCAAACCGCAGCAAAGAATTCTTGTTTAGATATTTTTACTTCATTAAAAAGGTTGTAAAGACCATTCAGATTTTGATTTATGGCCATTTCAATTGCTCTAACCACATCATCACGATGCACAATCATTGTATCTGAGCTGCCATCAAATGGAGTTTTTTGGCCCGAGAGTTGTGCCAATTGATTCTTCCATTCCCGCCCAGGACCGTGAATGGTCCCAGTCCTGAAAATACATATACTCAATTGATCGTTTTCAAGATTTCTGAGCAAGCCCTCTGTTGCAATATACACCTCTTGAAAAGGGCTCAAAGGGTTGGCTGCTGTGTCTTCAGAAATTTCTTCAGCACCCCCACCATCACCATAGGCATTGAGTGAGCTTGTGAAAATAATCTGCCTTAGACTGGAGTCTGATCCAATGGCATCAACCACACTTTCTGCGGTGCCAACATAAGCATCCTTATAAAGATCTAGGTCCATGAAGGGTTTGCCATCTTTTTCAACCATCCCACCAGCAACTGTTAAAACGAGGATGTCTTGATCTACCAATAATTCTTTCATTTTTTCTCGGTCGCTGCCAAACATAACCGTGACCTTGTCGGCAACTTGTTCCAATTCTTCTCTTCTGGATTCTTGGGTGGTCGTGACGCTGATGCTATGCCCTAGGTTTTTGAAATACTTTGCTGCTGCGAGTCCTGTGTATGCTGCGCCAATAATTGCTATTTTCATTTTCTTAATTTCCTTTAAATTGTTTTAGTTTAAAGCTCCAATCAACAAATTGGGCAGCTTTGAGTCATCCCATTCTGAAGAATTGGGCCCGGTTCTTAGGATAACCAGTGATTTCGATGGAATCACGTACAATCTTTTTTTGCCCAAGCCATCAAGAAAAAAAACATCGTCAGCCTGGAATGGTTCGGAGTGGTAATTCGCAAAGATGGTTGTACTTGGATCATAGGGCCTGTATTCAACAAATTCCTTCCCTATCCACAATTGCATGCCGTAATTCACATTGGCCTTGGAAGGTTGGATCATTTCATCCACCCAGCCGGCGGGAATAATTTGACTGCCTTTGAAAACCCCCTTATGCATCAACATTTCACCCACACGAACGAGATCTCTGATTGAAGCCCACATGCAGCAGTCGGTGTGGACCATACCTCCATGTGTGTCTACAAAAAAGAATGCATCCCTTGCTCCCAGAGGCTGCCAAATTTTTTCTGAAAAATATTCACTGAATCTTTGGCCGGTTGCTCTTTCAATAATGATGCCTAAGATCTGGCTGTTGGGGTTGACATGCAAAAAAGCGGTTCCAGGTTTGCCCTTAGTTTCCGCTGCAATGTTTGGTGCAACAATATCGAGTCCCATGATTCTTTGGATTCGGGGAGAGGTGGGTTCAAAATTGTAGCTTTCTTGTATTCCACTTGCCATATTCAGTAAATCCCTGATTTGAATATTTTCTTTATTGGAGCCTTTCCATTCCTCTATAAATGTTGCTGCAGGAATATCAACCGAATCAATAAAGCCATCTTCAATGGCATGGCCCATAAGTAAGGCATTCATTGTTTTGGTGATTGAATGAAGGGCAAACAAACTCTCAGGTTTGGTGTCATTCCAATAATTTTCATAAACAATTTTACCATTGTGCTGGATCACCAGACTGTCACTCCCATGGAGTTCGGCATAGTCACTGGCTTCTTGTAAAACATCCTGTTGGATGGCACTGCCTTCGCTTGCGAGTGTTGCAAGCGGTTGCGAAAAATTACCCGTCGTTTTTTCTAGGGGAGTGTACCAGGACAATCTGGGGTTGAGGGGGTTTCCAAGCAGTGAAGTTGTCCATCTTTCCCAAAACAGGCCGTAGGCTCCCAATGTTGCTGGTATGAATCCTCCAATGATGATGATAGAGAATCCGATCCCGAGCCATTTCAAAATTTTTTTAAGGACAACTCCTGTCCGCTGTAGAATTTGTTTAATCATTTTGCCCTTTTTCAGTTTATTCCTTTGCTAATTAAATTAGGGAGTCGTGAATCATCCCAATTCATTTTAATTGAACCTGTGCGAACAATCACAAGATTTTTGGAAGGAATAATGTAAGCACGCTGACCACCGAACCCATCCAAGTAAATAATGTCCTTGTCTAAAAAAGGCTCTGAATGGTAAGCGGTTGCAGAGCTTTTCTTGTTGTAGATTCTGTTTTCTTGATGTTCTGCTCCAAGCCAAGTTAGGTACCCATAATTAGGGTTTAAATCAGATGGAGCGGTCATGGCATCAATCCAGTGTTCAGAAACCACCGCCTGGTTGCCAATTTTGCCTTTGTTGAGAATAAGCAAGCCAATTCGTAGCCAGTCTCTTGCGGTTGCATCCAAGCAGCAAAACATGCGTGGCATTCTATTTTTTTCTGAATCAAGAATTACAAATGCATCGTCGCCAGCTAGAGGTTTCCATAAATTATCAGAAAGGTAAGTGGAGTATCTTTTTCCTGTTGCTCTTTGAAGAAGGATGCCCAGAGCCTGAGGATTGACTCCATTGTATGCAAATTCAGAATTAGGTTCCTCTTCCTGAACTTGATCAAGTGTCACTTCCTCTATGTGATCTCCCACCACAAGCTGATTCCATTCAGCCAATGGGTTGGGTGAGAATGTTGGGTAACCAATGCCGCTTGATTGTTGCAACATCTGTTGGATGGTGATTTTATTGCGGTTGTCATCAGACCATTCATTGATGTAATTGGCAGCTTTTTCATCAACACTTTTGATGTAACCCTGATCAATAGCAATGCCAATTAGCAGGGCCAACACGGTTTTGTGCATGGAGGCTGTGCTGGAGAATGTTTTCTCTGAATACCCTGAAAAATAATGTTCCAATTGCATTTTACCTTCGTGGAAAACCAGTAAGGCATGCGATTCATTATGATACGAATAGTCGATTGCTTGAGTCAAAGCATCTGGATCGATTGTGGGACCTTCTTGGTTATCGTTCAGGACGAATCCGTTACCGGAGATAACTCGTTCAGTTATTCCAGGCTTTTTACCTATGAGAACCCCCCCTAATCTACTGACCACTATGGGTTCTTGGATATACAAATAAGCCAGGTAAATGACCACAGCAGCAACCACTAATAAGAAAAGTTTTGCAAGCGTTTTGGTAAGTTTTTTCATATCTGTAGGTACAAATTGACATCCTATAACATTGAATCAACTAATCATATTAATTACAGTTTCTGCAAGAAATAGCAGAACTTTGGGAGACTGGATAAATGAAGGCTTATTTAATGTATTTGATTGACTGCATACGCAGTGAACAACAGAATGTATACCAGCTCTCAGATATTATTTGGGTGTTTTCACCAAGCGAAGATATGGTTTCGGGGCTCTCCAGCCTTCAGGGTATTTTTTTTCTGCTTCCTCATCAGAGACAGAAGGGACAATAATTACATCCTCACCCTGTTGCCAATTAACCGGAGTTGCCACCTGATGTTGGGCCGTCAATTGTATCGAATCCAGCACTCTAAGAACTTCATTGAAATTCCTGCCGGTAGTCATTGGGTAGGTAACGATGAATTTAATCAACTTGTCCGGTCCTATTAAGAAAACTGATCGGATTGTGGCATTGTCAACGGCTGTCCTTTCGCTCGCCTTGCCGCTCGCATTGGGGTGTATCATGTCGTAGAGTTTCGCCACCTTAAGATCGGTATCTCCAATGAGCGGATAATTGACAGCATTGCCTTGAGTTTCTTCAATATCTTCCAACCATTCAGAATGGTCTTGGACGGAATCGATGCTCAAACCAATGATTTTACAATTTCGTTTTGCAAACTCAGGTTGCAAGCCGGCGACGAATCCCAATTCTGTGGTGCATACTGGGGTAAAGTCTTTTGGATGAGAAAAGAGCAATGCCCAGCCATCGCCAATCCATTGGTGAAAATTAATCTCCCCTTCTGTGGTTTCAGCGGTAAAATTTGGTGCTTCATCCCCAATTCTTATGGTCATAATCAACTCTCTTTAAAACAGGCAGAATCAATGTAATCTTTTTCACAGACTTTGTGAAAGTTTAGTTTGTAAGATCTATATAACTATTGTTTCTAAGACAAATTCTCTATGTCCAGCCATTCTGGGAGTTGAATCTTGTGTTTTGCCAAAAAATTCTTATTAAAAAGTCTTGCTTTGTAGATCAATCCCGAATCACACAGTATGGTTACGATGGTATTTCCAGGCCCCAGTTCTTTTGCCAACCGAATTGCTCCGGCTACATTTACTCCGGTGGAGCCACCCAGGCACAGTCCTTCTTCCTGGATCATCTGATACACAAGGGGAATTGATTCTTGATCTTCAATTTGAAAAGCCATGTCAATGGGAGCACCTTGAAGGTTGGTTGTGATGCGACTGTTGCCAATGCCTTCCGTAATTGAGGATCCTTCTAAATTCAACGTGCCATTGGTGTAATAATCGTACAAAGCCGAACCTGTAGGATCTGCCACAGCAATGGTAATGTTTGAACTGAACCCCTTCAATGCCCGTGCCACACCTCCAAGCGTGCCACCGGTGCCAGCAGAACATACGAATCCAGAAACCAGCCCTTTGGTTTGTTCCCAAATTTCAGGACCTGTGGTGTCTTGATGAAATTTAGCGTTGGCAACGTTGTCAAATTGGTTGGCCCAGAAAGCACCATTTTTGGAATTGGCATTTAACTTCTTAGCAAGTCTCTCTGATTGGTGGACAAAGTGATTTGGATCTTTGAACGGTACCGGTGGTACCAATTTAACATCTGCACCGTAGGCCTTAAGCGTCATAATTTTTTCAAGACTTTGATTGTTGGGCATAACAACCACAGTGGAATACCCCAGCGCATTACCAACAACGGCCAAGCCAATACCCGTGTTGCCAGCTGTGCCTTCAACAATGATGCCTCCTGGTTGCAAAGCATTGTTTCTTTCCGCATCTCGAACCATGCCCAGTGCAGCCCTGTCCTTGACCGAACCGCCTGGGTTCATAAATTCAGCTTTGCCTAAAATTTCACACCCCGTTGCGTCTGAAATTTTATTCAACCGTATTAAAGGTGTATTGCCAATGCAATCAACTAAAGATCTACTATTCATTTTTTTCACAGGTTTCTGATTGGTCACAATTTACAAGTCTATATGTTAATAACAAAATTATTCGTTACTTACATTTTTTGGATCTAAACATATAACTATTTATTGGGTCACAGTTCTAATTACTCTAGGATAATATACCCATAATTATTATGGATACTGATGCAAGACAATACTGCTATTTAAAGGGCCCATTTGAGCTCAAATTTGGCGGTGTCCTGCACTCGCCTGCAATTGCTTTTGAAACCTGGGGTACCTTAAATGCTGCGAAGGACAACGGAGTTTTAATTTTCACAGGTTTATCGCCTTCCGCACATGCAGCTTCAGCTGATGCAGATCCTTCGCCTGGCTGGTGGGAGGCTATTGTTGGACCAAATAAACCCATTAATACGGATCAATATTTTGTGATTTGTGCCAATTCTTTGGGCAGTTGTTTTGGCTCTACCGGCCCAGCCAGTATCAATCCCAAAACTGAAGAACCGTATCGTCTTGAATTTCCAAAATTGGCCTTAGAGGATATTGCTGCAACCACGAAAGAAGTTTTGAAACACTTGGGAATTGATTCTTTGAAAGCCGTTGTTGGGCCCTCAATGGGTGGGATGACGGCAATGGGTTTGTTGTTGAAATACCCAAGCATTTGCAAGCAGCTATTGCTGATTTCAACTGCGAGCGCATCCAGACCCTTTTCCATTTCGTTAAGGTCTTTGCAGAGGCTGATGATTACTTCTGACCCCGATTGGAAGTCAGGGCAGTACACCGTTGATGATCTTCCGCTCAACGGCATGAAATTGGCAAGAATGCTTGGCATGATAACCTATCGGTCGGCAGCAGAATGGAACCAGCGTTTTGGCAGGGATTTAGTGCCTTCATCTGAGAATAGGGACAGTTTTTTTAAAGTTGATTTTCAGGTTGAACAATACCTACACAACCGATCGAATGATTTTGTTGATGCCTTTGATCCAAATGCTTACCTGTATTTGTCAAGAGCTATTGATTTATTTGATCTAGGAACTTACGGTGAATCGTTGGCTGATGCACTGAGTGGCTTTGAGCTGGATAAAATCACCATCATTGGAGTAGATAAAGATTTTATTTTTCCCTATGATTACCAACTTGAGCTTGGCAATGCATTTCAAGAAAATAAGATCGATTGTGAATTAATTCAACTGAAATCAGTGCAAGGACATGATTCATTCTTAGTTGATACGGAAAATTTTGGATCTGCAATACGTACTTTTTTCACTTAATCAGTATTGAATGAACTTATATATAAAAAATTTGACTGCTCGCGGCGTACCAAAACTTAGCGCTTTTTGTCTAATCATTATTTCCAGTTTTACTCTCAATGCGCAGCAGATTACAAATACCGATGCTGAACCGGATTATTGGACCAATCTTTATAATGCAACGATTCGCTACACCGTCATGCAAGAAGAAAATTCATTTGATCTGGATTTGTACTTTGGACGTAATGGCAGCTTAAAATCTAATCTTGAGTACCAGGGCAAATGGTGGGTTAAAGGTGAAGAAGGCAGTCAATTATTTTGTTATGAAATAAATTCTGACCTAAGAGACCCGAGCTTTTTAAGCGAGTGTTTTCCTCTGGTTTTAATGAATAATCCAAGAATAGGCGCAACATGGTTTGCACGATTTGATCAAGGTATCATGTACGAAGCGATTGTGGTTGCAGGCCGAGATTCAGAATAAAATCTATTATCACGATCGCTTATATACGATCATTAAAATACATCTCAGTGGCAGTTTAAATTTTTTTAAACTATTGAAATATATATGAATATTTTCCATAAATGAGAATATATCTTAGAATTATAATAAAATCATATATATAATTATTTGTTATAATTAATCTTCTTTTACATGTCCTATTGCAATAAGAGCGGCCATGACTTTAACACAGTTAAAATACTTTCTCGCAGTTGTCGACAACAAGTTGAACATCAGTTTGGCTGCGGAAAATTCGAACACAAGCCAACCAGGAATCAGCAAGCAGATCAAATTGCTTGAGCAGGAATTGGGAGCACATGTTTTTGTAAGGAAAGGCAAGAAACTGACTGCAATTACCCCATTTGGCAATGAGGTTATTTTGTATGCCAGAAAAATATTTCAAAACGTTAACAACATCAGTTTGCTGGGCGAGCAAATAACATCTGTTGATGCGGGAATATTGACAATTGCCACCACCCATGCACAGGCAAGATATGTTCTACCAGAGGTGATTCAAACCTTCAAACTTGATTATCCTAAAGTTAAATTGGAACTGAAATTGGGTTCTTCGTTGCAGATAAAAGAGATGGTCCAGAGTAATGAAGTCGATATAGCCATAGCAACGGATTTACTCGATCTCACCCAGGAACTGGTGTTGTTGCCTGCTTACCATTGGTTCAACGCAATTATTGCGCCACTGGATCATGCCATAAAAAAGGATTTTAAAAATCTAACCATCAACCGCTTGGCAAAAGAACCCCTAGTTACGTACGCTTTTAGCGTCACCCCAGAAACTTCATTTAGCGAAACTTTCAGGAATGCTGACTTGGAACCCAATGTTGTTTTTGCAGCGAGAGATGCAGACATCATAAAAACCTATGTGAAAATGGGTATGGGCGTAGGTGTTATATCTGGAATGGCTTACGAGTGTGACGACCACGAAGATTTTGCAGCGATTAGTGGTGAAAAAATCTTTCCCCAATGTACTGCTTGGTTTGGTTTTAGGCGAGGGATGCTACTGACAAATTATGTGATCAATTTCATTAATTTATTTGCCCCACACATATCCCCAAGGCTTATCGTGAAAGCAGCTGAGTCCAACGAACAATCTGACGTTAACAAAATTATAGAGGGCATTGAATTGCCAGTAAAAGGCGGTTGCGATCAAATACAAGTCTGACCAACGATTAAAGTTTTATGACTGATAATAAACTTTTGTTTACGGGCATCAGTTATATGCTGTTTGCAGTATTTTTAATGGTTTGTTTGGATGTTGCAGTAAAAATTCTTTTAGACAATTACTCTGTCACACAAATCATTTTTCTACGGGGCAGCATTTCTCTTTTGATTATTGGTGGTGCAGGATATATTGCCGAAGGAAAAAGTAGCTTCAAAACCCGTTACTGGAGATGGCATATCTTAAGGACCACTTTGATGACCATATCCACAACCACATTTTTTCTTGCCTTAAGTCTGATTCCACTGGTGAATTGTATGGTCATAATCTTTGTCTCCCCGATTGTCATGACTGCATTGTCAGGTCCTTTTTTAGGGGAAGTTGTTGGCAAATGGCGATGGTTAGCAGTTTTGATAGGCTTCATCGGTATTCTCCTTATTTTAAAACCATCCGGAGATTTTGTTGATCTGGGTACGATCTATGCTTTTATAGCTGCGGTGACGTATGCGTTGCTTTCATTGACTTCCAGGAAATTGGCCAACAAAGAAACCACTTACAACTTAAGTTTTTACATGTTCATTGGTCCAACACTTGTAGGCGGAGTTGGCAGTTCATTCAATTGGGTTGCTCCAACAACAGAAGCCTGGATCTTATTTATTTTGTGTGGCGTTATAGGCGGTGTGGGTTTTATATTCATGAATTTGGCCTATCAAAAAGCCGAGGCTTCATTATTGGCTTCTTTTGAATACACCGGTTTAATTTGGGCCTCAGCTGCCGGATATTATTTGTTTGCTGAAACCATCGATGTGAATATTTGGTTGGGGGCATCGATCGTAATTTTAGGAGGTTTAATTATACTTTTAAGAGAGTCAGGAAGACTTAAATCAATCAAGAATTAAATTATCTAAAAGGATATAATTTTTGTGATTGCAGAATTTTTCACAATCACTTCAAGACAAGAAATTAGTTGGTATGAATCAAAAGAAAAAAGACAAAGCACTGAAAGCAGCCATCGAGCAAATCAAACAAGATTTTGGGGAAGGCTCATTAATGAGATTGGGTGACGATAATGTAGATCACACGATTCAAGCAATATCAACAGGTTCCATAGGTCTTGACACCGCTTTGGGGATAGGCGGCTTACCCAGAGGCAGGGTCGTTGAAATATATGGCCCCGAATCTTCAGGAAAAACCACATTGACTCTTCAAGTAATTGCCGAGTGTCAGAAAACAGGGGGAACAGCTGCATTCATAGATGCCGAACATGCATTGGACCCTTCGTATGCTCAAAAAATAGGAGTCAATACCGAAGAATTACTCGTTTCACAACCCGACAGCGGCGAGGATGCTCTTGAAATTACCGATATGCTGGTGAATTCTAGAGCCATTGATCTCATTGTTATCGACTCGGTTGCAGCCTTGACTCCAAAAGCCGAAATAAAAGGTGAGATGGGGCAATCACATGTTGGCCTTCAAGCCAGATTGATGTCCCAGGCGCTCAGAAAATTAGCTGCAGGCATTCAAAAAAGCAACACAATGGTGATATTCATTAATCAAATACGCATGAAAATAGGCATAATGTTTGGCAGTCCTGAAACAACAACAGGAGGACGTGCCTTGAAGTTTTATGCATCCGTTAGGTTGGATATACGAAGGATTGGAGCAATCAAAAAAGGCGATGAGATTGTGGGCAATCAAACCAGAGTTAAAGTGGTTAAAAACAAAGTTTCACCCCCCTTCAAACTTGCAGAGTTTGAAATTCTGTATGGCCATGGAATTTCTGTCGAAGGTGAAATTATCGATCTGGGGGTCCAAAACGGCCTAATACAAAAATCAGGTTCTTGGTACAGTTATCAGGGTGAAAGAATCGGTCAAGGAAAGGACAATGCCAGGAATTTCCTGCTTGAAAATGAATCAATATCTAACGAACTGAGAGACAACGTCAGAAAAATTATGCTGCCAGATTCTGAGGATGCAGAACACGATGAAGAGTCTGAAGACGACTAAAATTAAAAAACAACATCATTTTGACTGAGCCCCAGTCACAAAGCTCTTTGATCCGTATGAAAGCCATGGACCTATTGGCCAGAAGAGAACATTCTTTTTTCGAATTAAAATCCAAATTACTCAAAAAAGACTTCAATGAAGAGCAAGTTGTGACGGAATTGCATCGATTGATTGACGATCATCTTCTGAGCGATTCAAGGTTTACCGAAATATTCATCTTGTCTCGCAAGGAACAAGGCAAAGGTCCACTAAGAATAGAGTCAGAGCTGCAAAAGAGAGGCATAGATGCTGCATTAATCAACAGCCATCTTGCAAATATCGATGAGAACGAATGGTCAGAGATTGCATGCGATGCGCTTGAGAAAAAACTGGGTAAAGGCAAACAAGTTGATTATGATAAAAAATTAAAATTTATGCGGTTTTTAAGCAGCAAAGGCTTTAAAAATTTTCAAGTAATAGAAGCGTTAAAGCATTTTGTGTCAACGGACAATAATGAATAGAGAAATGAATACTCATGAAATCAGAGAGTTGTTTTTAGATTTTTTTGAATCAAAACAACACCAAAGGGTTGCTGGCGCACCTTTGGTGCCTGCAAATGACCAAACATTATTGTTTACCAATGCTGGGATGGTTCAATTTAAAGATGTGTTCTTGGGCAGCGAGCAAAGGCAATACAAACGCGCGGTCTCAGTGCAAAGATGCCTGAGGGCTGGAGGCAAGCATAACGACCTTGAGAATGTTGGCTATACCTCCAGACACCACACTTTTTTTGAAATGCTAGGGAATTTCAGTTTTGGTGATTACTTTAAAGAAGAAGCGATTCACTTTGCCTGGGAGTTTGTTGTTCAGAAACTGGAAATTGATCAAAATCGTTTGTGGATTACCGTCTATGAAGATGATCAAGAAGCGGCTTCTATCTGGTTGGATCAAATTAAAATTAATCCAGACCGATTGATCAGGATGGGGGAGTCTTCTAATTTTTGGTCGATGGGAGAAACAGGACCATGTGGTCCATGCACAGAAATATTTTACGATCATGGTCCAGACATTGAGGGAGGTCCTCCAGGTTCAAAATCAGAGGAAGGTGATCGATTTGTCGAAATTTGGAACCTGGTTTTTATGCAATACAATCGGACAGAAGACGGCCAGTTAAATCCGCTACCACAACCTTCTGTTGATACAGGTATGGGCCTTGAGCGAATAGCGGCTGTGATGCAGGGTGTGCATAGTAATTATGATATTGATCTGTTCAAAAATCTTATTGCATCAATTTCTTCT
>Ga0207965_1000049_pt1 | contig 28983 bp, 21 predicted proteins | sample Knorr_S23_td_O2m_FD_185609 | JGI IMG/M metagenome (GOLD analysis project Ga0207965, IMG submission 185609) | Marine microbial communities from Southern Atlantic Ocean transect - Knorr_S23_td_O2min_ad_571m_LV (SPAdes) (version 2) | ecosystem: Environmental > Aquatic > Marine > Oceanic | place...
ATTTTAACTTCTTCAGCTGAATTTTTAGCCTGATCACTTTCAAGCCAAATCGTTAATTTTTGCCCCGGGCGGATATATGCTTCACTTTTCACATTATTCCAGGCCCTAATCTTGCCAGCAGTGCTATTGTAATCATCGGCAATATGCCCAATTGTGTCACCCCGTTTCACCGTATAGGTTACCTTTTTACCCTGGTTCGAATTTCGGGATACCTTTTGTGCAGTATCATTTTTTACCCATAGTGTTAACTTTTGCCCTGGGTAAATATGTTGATTAGATCGCAGCTTATTCCAGCTCAGTATATTTCTGGATGACACGCGGTAATTGTCTGCAATGTGGCCAATCGTATCGCCTCGCTTCACTGTATGCGTAATTTTTACGCGGTCCTTATTATCCTGCGTATCTGTTTGCGCTACATCATCCTTGATCCAAAGAGTCAGTTTCTGTCCCGGTAATATGTATTGCCCATACTCTAGTTTATTCCAGCGCCTGATATACCTTGCCAGCGTATTGTAGTCTTCAGCGAGATGACCCAATGTATCGCCTCGCTTCACCTTATAAATAATTTTTTTATGACCGGAAGGCCCGCTGGATGCCAATAGTGCGCCGCTGCTGGTTCTGCGCACCGGGATCGTTAACTTTTGCCCCACACTGAGTCTGTGTCGATTACGGATCTTGTTCACAGCTGCTAAGTCATGGATTGAAACCCGATATTTCTTGGATATAGTCCATAGACTTTCACCTCGTCGGACCTTATGAACTACGTGTTGCGGTGCAAAACGCTGGTCAGCAGGTAAAGCATTGAACTCGGCCAAAAATTTGCCTTTCTTCCCTGTAGGAATCCGCAGGCGATAGGTCACATCTACCGGCGTCGCAGACTGCCGTAGTTCAGGATTATATTCCTTTAATGTTTTTAGCGTAACTCCAGCCGACCGCGCCAGTACGGCAAGATCTGCACTTTGATCAATCTCAACATATTCGTATTGCAGCGGTTTTGACTTTGGTGTTTTAAATCCATACTCTTTAGGATTACTACCGATAATTGCAGCAGCTAAATAATAGGGCATATAGTTTCGCGTTTCTCTGGGTAACGAATGCAACTGCCAGAAATCAGATGTCTGGTGCAGCCGGGTGGACCTTTGCACTCTACCAGGGCCACCATTGTAGGCCGCTAGTGCCAGATACCAGTGATCAAATTCTTTGTAAAGGTCCAATAAATATTTTGCTGCAGCATGGGTAGACTTCTCAGGATCCCTGCGCTCATCAACATACCAGGTGCGGCGCAAACCATACATTTTCCCTGTTGAATAAACAAATTGCCACATACCGGCGGCATTTGCTCGTGAATAGGCTTTTGGGTTTAACCCAGATTCAATCATGGCTAGATAGACTAATTCTTCCGGAAGCTCATATTCGTTTAATATTTTTTTTAACATAGGGCCATACTGGTAATAACGATCCAGCCAGATTTCAAATTGCCGGCGACCTTTGGTTTGAAAGTAGCTTATAAATTGGTCAACAGCCTTATTTCTTACCAGCGGTATATGGCCATCTCGGTCATCCACCACAATAAATTTCGAGGCGCCCATTTCTACTTCCATTGGTTCCATAAGTCCATTAAGAGATTCTCTTGCTTCAGCATTAGCCACCGGAGCACCGGTTATTTCCAAAGTGAACAAACGTTGGGTTACCACATTTAGTAATGCATTTTCAAAGCGGTTAAATTCTTCTTTGTCTTCAGTAGTCTTTTCGCCCAGTTGATCCGCTTCCGATAATAATTCATAAATACGATCCAGATTATAAATAACCTCTAACGTATCGCCCTGAGCATCAGCGATGATAGCATCGGTTAACAAAATTTTTACATCTTTAAGTAGTTGGGGTAATCGATTAGTGGTTTCAACAAATCCCGAATCATTCTTTACCACCTGTACATTTTGTTCAACGTTTTTGGGAGAATTATTTAGCGAATCCTGAGCAAGCGAGAAAGACGCCAGTACTAATATCAGCCAGATTTTATTTGTTATTTTTTCTTTGAACATCAACGTTTTTTCGAATCTTAAACGGGGCGAAATTACCGGCCACTTTACAGGCAAGCAAGGTATTTGCCCCTGTTAAAGATTTGTAATGACTCGCTTCCATTTAGTTCCCTGATATGATATAATTGATTAGCTTGGATGAGATTAGGATTATTATACGGCATTTTTTAGTCTGCTGTCGCCCATGCATTTTTCAATCGCACCACTTCATTATGGACCTGTTCCGTTATCCGGTTACGTTGTTCCATATCACCTTGTTTTGTATTTATAGGCTGTGCGAAACGTAATTCCAGCGGTCTTGGATTAAAATTTTTAGATCCTTTGACTAACACATCAAAAGTACCACAACATGCCATCGGCACAATGGGCAGACCTGAATTAATAGCAAAAATAATTCCGCCTTTTTTAAATGGTTGAATATCGCCATCTAATGAGCGAGTACCTTCTGGGAAAATGAGGATGGAACGGGGCTTTCTTACCAGTGACTTTCTTGCCTTTTCCATGGATTCTAATGCTTTTTTATGATTACTGCGATCCACGAAAATATGCCCCGCTGCCAGCATCGCCCAACTAAGCACAGGGATTTTTTTTATTTCGATTTTTGCTATAGGTACTACAGACCGTGGAATCCCCGCCAAAGTTAGAGGTATATCAATTATCGACTCATGGTTACAGGCAAACACATATTGCTGTCCAGTTTCTAAGTTATCCAAGCCTTTTAGCGAATAACGCAAATTGGCTGCCGACAAAATCGACTTCGCCCAAGTGCGAACAATAAAAGCCCAGATTTTACCTTTCCAATCAAAAGGTGTTAAAATGAAACCGATTAATGCAAAAAATAATGTGGATAGAGTTATTATAAAATAAATCCAATAAAGACGCAATTAGCCTAGTACCTCCTGCCCCATTGGTTCGTGGATAACTTGCGGCAATAAAACTTTTCCATCTGGTGTTTGATATGTTTCTAACAAAGCAACCATCAGTCTAGGCGTTGCAAGACCTGAACCATTTAGCGTGTGCACAAAATCAACTTTATTGTCTGCAGTCCGACGGTATCGAATATTTCCTCGACGGGCCTGGAAATCTTCATAATTACTGCACGATGAAACCTCTAGCCATTTGCTCTCCCCTGGTGCCCATACTTCCAAATCATAACACTTTGCAGCGGCAAAGCTTAAATCGCTCGTATTGAGAGCAACCACGCGGTAATGCAGGCCCAGTTGTTGCAATACTTCCTCTGCCTGTGTGGTGATACTCTCCAGTTCATCATACGACGTTTTCGGTTCTACAAATTTTACCATTTCCACTTTATTAAATTGATGCAACCGCAACAAACCATGTGTATCCTTTCCATACGAACCTGCTTCCCGGCGGAAGCAAGCGGAATATGCCGCAAAATTCCCCGGCAGATCACACTCATCCATAATTTCGTCACTAAAGATATTAGTCACCGGTACTTCTGCGGTGGGAACCAGATAAAGATCATCCTTCTCGATATAATACATATCATCAGCAAATTTTGGTAGTTGCCCGCAAGTGCGGGGTGCTTCAGCCCGCGTTAAAAAGGGAGGGAATATTTCAGTAAAATCGTGTTTCTGGACATGGAGATCCAGCATATAATTTATTAATACTCTTTCTAGTTTAGCCCCAAGTCCTGTCAATAACGGAAATCCAGATCCGGAAATTTTTGAACCCCTTTCAAGATCAAATAAATTAAGCTCTAAACCAATTTCTACGTGCGATTTCAGATCAAAATCCGCAGTTGGCGGTTCACCCCATTCTCGGATTACTTGATTCGCAGTTTCATCCTGCCCAACCGGTACTGTATCGTGGGGTATATTGGGTATTAAATCTAATCGTTCATCGAGCATTTGCCCTAGTTCACTGACTTCCTTTTCCAAGTTTTTGATGGCATCAGATACTTTCTTCATATCAGCAATAGCATCATCAGAATGCTTACCAGCGCGTTTTGCTTCTGCTATTTCTTCCGATGCACGATTTCTTTCGGCTTGCATCTCATTTAATTGATGAATTTTATCCCTATGCTTTTTATCAAGTTTTATAATCTCATCTAAATTAATTGATTCATTTTTGGCCTTTAGGCCAGCCTTAATCTGGTCAGGATTATTTCGAATACGGGTTAGTGATAACATGAATAATTCACCAATGTAATTGGGAAAGAAAGTAGAGACTTTCCCTTAGATTTCCAATGTTGTGTAAAGTGTATTACCGACCCTTGCCAGACAACATCACCCAAGCTGTACTGGCCAAGATTTTCATGTCTAGAGAGAAACTCAGGTTTTCTATATAATAAAAATCATATTTAAGTTTCTTTCGCACATCATTAATGTCCCTATCATAGGGTTGTTTAATCTGTGCCCAACCAGTAATGCCAGGACGAATTTTGTGTCGGCGATAATAAAATGGAAATTCCTCCATCAACTGTTCTATAAAAAATGGACGCTCGGGGCGAGGACCAATAATACTCATTTCACCTTTTATTACATTTAGTAACTGAGGTATTTCATCTAGGCGAAATCGCCGCAGCCAACTACCAACTCGTGTGACTCTCGGATCCGCATCACTTGCCCATATAGGACCTGTTTTCATTTCCGCATCGTATTTCATAGAGCGAAACTTTCTAATGGTAAAATTGCGATGGTTTTCACCAATTCTATCCTGTTTGTAAAGTACAGGGCCATTTGAATCAAGCTTGATAAGGATTGAAATGATTCCCCAAAATGGTGATATTAGGATGAAAGAGGGAATAGCAATGAGCAGATCAAGAACACGCTTTGAATAACGATTATACAGTGTGTTAAGATTTGGATTAACTTGAATGAGAGGGATACCGTAAATCTGTTCTGTGCGCGCCAGACCACTTATTACTTCGTACATATCAGGTACAATTTTTATTGATACGGGTGATCCATTCGCCTGCGTGATCACTTCCATCATGCGATTATGTTCAAGTTTTTCCAGAGCCAGTACTACATCGGACACTTGATTATTGAGAATGATTTCTTTTAGTTGGCTTTCCTTACCTAATAAAGGAATTCCATTTTCAATATTTTTAGGATTTTTATCATCAATAGCCTGGACAAAACCAATAATATCGTAACCAAGATTGCCATGTTCTTCGATCTGCGCAGCTGTTTCCAGTCCCCTCGAATTCATTCCCACGATTACTGTCTTATTACGACCAATACCCTTTCGTAGGAGATATTTTTGAAATGTTCGAAACAACATTCTAAAAAGCAGGGTGCCAAAGGTAAAGGTGAACCAGAATTTTAATGTGATCTGCGGATTTATTGGCCAGGCTAAATAATTTATAGCATCAAAAAAGATGAGCAATACTAGTACTGTAAATGTGACCAATACCAATCTCTGGATCTCGATGAACCGCGATGACGTTGGTTCGGGGTTGTAGAGATTCATGCTTAAAAATAGTACCCCCCAAAACGATTCCATTAATGCGAAGTAAACCAGTGTACTAAGTCCAGTTAATCCTGCACCAGTTATTAAAATGAACCAATAGGCGAAAAATGCTGGAATAAGGTCGACAAGGAATATAACCCAGGAAGTAAGCCACTTGGGTAATCGAATACGCAGATGCTGGAATGTTTCGTAAGACATCAGCGTTAATCTATGTTAGATGGGAGACCTGCACGTTGCGCTGGGTCACACCGACTTGTTTTCTTCGCATAACAGTTTCAATTTCCTCTAAATTCTTAGGAATTATTAATTACTGTTAGCGTTTAATCCGATAGTACTCCGTGCAGTTAACCAAAATTAATTTCATATTTTATAGCATGCAAGTATGGATTTTAAAATAATTTACCCAAAATTCTTTCTGTTTGTATTAATAGCCGGAAATAATAAACTCCCATAATGAAGCAATTTGTAAAACTTTCTGTGGTGTTTTTTGTTTGTTCTACATTATTTGGACAGCAAATACCTGTACAATCCGATCACAGTGTGTACTCATACTTATACAGGCAATCGACCATTGGGATCTTGCCCCAATGGGTGCAATCCACAAAACCGCTTACATTAGATCAAGTCCTAAATCTTTTAACCCAGGTTATTGAGACTAGTGAGATTGATAACGCTAATCGCGTTTTAGCAGAACGATTTAAAAACGAATTCTTGATCCCAACCAAACCAGGAATGCATTTACCTTTTTCAAAAAGTAATAAGATTAATCATTTGTTATCTTACGAATCCGCGGATATTGAACCACATTTATTAGCCCTGAACCATGAAAAATCAAGTTTGTGGTTGGATTGGAATGAAACGCTTGTTTTTGCTCCATCGAATGATTACAAAAGATATTTTCAAGATAAATTCACCTTGAAAACCAAAATTAATGGGCAGATTTCCGCATACTCACAATTTTCTATGAACCGGCTTGTTTGGAATAACGAAACATTGGCGATTGAATCTGTATTACCGCCAGACACAATAAACTGGGATACATATCATAATGAATGGGCCAAATATTTTCCAGAAGTAAATTGGATATTTTGGTATAATACCCAGGCAGGGATATCAATTATTTTCGACCAAATACAATTTGATTTAGGCAAACAAAATCATAGTTGGGGCTGGTCACCATTTCACTCACCGATTCTTTCAGGAAATGGGCATCCATTCGCATTTGTCAGTTTGCAGACAAATATATCCAAGATTCGATTCAAGTTTTTGCATGGTTCGCTTATGCCCTTTACTCCTTATGAAGTACACAAAAGAAAAATAACCCCAAACAAATATATTGCTGCTCATAGAGGAGAAATTGATATAACCAGTAATTTTACCCTATCAATCACAGAAATGGTCATTTACGGAAATCGTAATATGGATTTAGATTACCTAATTCCCCTGCATTGGTATTGGGCCGGTGAACATAATCGTGGGGACCAGGATAACCTGCTTATTGGCCTTGATTATTCTTGGAGAATCAGATCAGGTTTAAGAATCTATCAGACACTTTTATGGGATGAATTAACCTGGAATAAGATATTAGATCCCTGGTGGGGAAATAAATTCGTCTTTCAATCAGGACTGCACTGGGTTCCATCTGCAAAACCTTTTATACCTGATTTTCGTCTAGAATATACAATTAGTCGTCCTTGGGTTTATACGCACAATGATACAACTAATACTTTCTCATCAATGGATATGGGATTAGGCTTTCCTTACGGTCCTAGCGCTCAGGTCTTAAGAATTGCAACAAACCTCTTCCCAACTGCCAGAATATTAATAAATGGTACAGTTGATTTTGTTAATAAGGGTTCAGGCATGGGTAGTAGTTTATTTCATAATTATGCTTTTCGTGATGCCACTTTAGATAATAATACACCTTTATTAGTGGCACCAGTATATGATAAATCCGTAATTACATTTTCGATAAAATATGATTTATCACGTTACATTAAACTGCATTCTGATTTTATGTATAGTTCCAGCGATGGAAATCAAATTAAGGTTGGGATGATTTGGGATTGGTAATGATTTAAAGATATAGCGAATTGTTTTCCAAGTATTTTGCTTAAGAGTTTAAATATTAATCAAGGTATACAGATTTATTTACCGTTTAAATAGTTGGTAGAATTCATAGGGCATGAATAAAACTAAAATTTTATTTCATCATTTTCATTCATCCGGCCTAGGGTAATAGAACCATAATTATTGCTGGGCAAACCTGATATTATTGAGCTTAGCTCGATTCAGTTAATATTATGCGTTTCTTGCCTTGATTTGCCATAGTTTAGCGGGGATTCGGTGGCGATGCCTTTAAGGGGAAACTATGGTATATCATTAGCAGAGTTAATTTGAGATATTGTAAGGATTGGCATGTCTAAATTATTTACATAATTAATTATTTGGTCAAAGAACTCAAAGTTAATGTGATAAATATTATCACCTCCGATATTATGTAAATAAAAAATGATTATCTCATTATTATTATTTGCCCGATTAAGACCTCCCTGAACATCATCAAAAGAATTATTATAAATACTATCTATTCCAACACCATGCACTAACGTATTAGTTTCATCTAATGTCACAAATACTGATTCTAAATCTTCAATATTTTTGAGGATTTGGTTATTATATGCAGTACCTCTTAATATTTCAAAATAAGCAAACAAATATTGGTCCAAAGAATCATTTCGTGCCCCATATGGGTAAGCAAATGAAATGGGATATGTCAATAAAGAATCCATAATGAAAAGGTCTGGTAATATTTCATAATCTAAATACTCTTGTAATGTGTGATCTTGCAAATACTCATTAGCATTAATATGATGTGTACCATGGTATGCCAATTCATGTCCATCATTATGCAGTTCAATTAACATATTGATTTCATCGTTTGTATAATCATGAATATTGGAAAGAAAAAAAGTGCATTTTATATTGTTATTTAAATAATAATTTTGATGTGAATACCAATTGTTGATACTCCGATCATCAAAGGTTATAATTACGCCTCCTCTACCCTCTGGCTCTGCAGATTCCTCACATCCCATAATCAATACTATAAGTAATATATTCTTCAAATTTCCCGAGTGAATCATGGTTAATCAAGTAGGGAAGGGTTAGAGATAATCTTGCTCATCAATATTATCTATATTTAGATAATATGGAAGTCCCTAAGTTTTTTCATGATGTTCTTTTTGATACTTATAAAGAATATTCCAAAATTCATAATACGTTTCACAATTATTATTTCTTGTAATAGCCAAGTTGTATTATTTCTTCTAATTCTTTAACAAATTTTGCCGCAAATTTTTCCCTCGAAAACTTTTGACTAATCTTTGAAATATTTTCTTTAAGATTAGTCATTAATAATTGATCTTCCGATAATTCCACAACTTTTGAAAATATCAATTCTAAACTAGAAGGATCAAATTGATACCCAATTTGATAGTGCTCGATTAATTCACCTGCTTCACATTTTGGAGTTACAATCATTGGTAACTTCAATCCAATATATTCATACAACTTTACAGGAAACGATTGCTGGCTGATATAATTATCCTTTCTAAAAGAAATTCCTATATGGGCTTTAGAAATTATTTCATAAACCTTCTCAACATCTAAACTACCTAGATAGGTTAGATTAGGAATCCTAGTGTTTTTAACAATATAATCTCTGCTGCCTTCTCCAATAATGACAAATTCAAAATCCAGTGAAGCATCAAGGCATTTTAGAGCAAGTCGTAGAATTAAATCAACATCTTGAAATTGCCCGATATTTCCATGGAATACTATTGTAAATTTTTCATTTTTCTGGTTAAACCCAAGATTATCTATAAAATTGGAACAATAACCATTACGTAATAATAGAACGCGGGTATTTTTGTCGCATTTTTTTTGAATGTTTTTCTGCAAACCTTTGGTAACCGTTGTAATCAAATATGAATTTTGATAAATTGATTTTTCAATACGTTTTAATGCACTAATGATGAAACTATTTTTATTAAGAATTCCTGCAGAATAATAGACTGCAGGATATAAATCACGCACATCAAAAATATAAGGGATTTTTCTTATCCTTGCGGCGAAAACACTGAGTATTGCAACAACAAAAGGCGGACTGGAAATAAAAATGAAATCTGTGCGATAAAATAATAGATGAAAGAAATATTCTAAACCCAAAAGAAATTCAAACCACAAACGGATTATTATATTGCTTTTATTTGTTGGTGTAGGAAAAAATGGCCTTATTTGTTTTACTTGTTTGGTATCTTTCTGAAATCCAGATGCAAAAACGGTTATATCAAAATAGCCAGACGAAATCCATGCATCCTTCAAGGCATGGATACGGATTACACTGGCTTCCTGTGAAGGAAATATTTTATCCGTAATAATGGCTAGACGGATTCTATTTTGTTTCACTCTAGTTAAGGATCAGGCTTTATGCTTTTGATTCTTAAAAAACATACTGATTGAATCACAAATATATCGGATTTGATTGTTTTTCAGTTCAGGAAACATTGGTAGTGATATTATCTGATCTTTAAAAGAATATGCGATTGAGAAATCATCTGAAGTGTGATGTAAATATTCATATGCTTTTAAAAATGGTAGTGGGTTTGGGTAATGTATACCTGTAGCTATTCCTCTATTTTTTAAAAAAACTTGTAACTCATCTCTATGTGGTGTCCGGATCACATAAAGATGAAATACACTGGATACTTTCGGATGAACTTTTGGAGTAGTGATTTCATCTATCTCATTTAGAAGTTGATCGTAAAATAATGCATTTTCTTGACGTCTTTTATTCCAATCATATATTTGGGGAAGCTTTACTGATAAAATAGCAGCTTGTAGTCCATCCAAACGACTATTAATACCTTCAAAATCATGATTATTTTTCTTTAATGCACCATGATTAGAAAATTTACGTGCTCTTTTGGCAAATGTATCATCATTTGAAATGATTGCCCCGGCATCACCAAATGCACCCAAATTTTTACCCGGGAAAAAACTAAACGTGCCAGCATTACCCATTGTACCAACTTTTTTATTTTTCCACTGGGCGAAATGCGCCTGAGCACAGTCTTCAACTAAAAGCAAGTTAAAGTGATTGCAGATATCCATAATATGATCCATTTCAGCTGGCTGGCCAAACAGGTGCACAGGAATAATTGCTTTGGTTTTTTCTGTGATCTTTTCTTCAATCTTAGAAACATCAATTGTGTAATAATCTGGGTGAATATCCACAAACACTGGCCTTGCCCCTGTTTGGGTAATGCTTTCAGCGGTCGAAATCCAAGTGTTTGCTACTGTGATCACCTCATCCCCTGGACCAATGCCCAATGATTTAAGGGTGATGTAAATGGCATCGGTGCCATTGGCACAACTGATACAATGTTTAACACCATATATTTCTGCATAGTCTTCTTCAAATCTCTGAACGTACTTACCTTTAATAAAAGCGGTATCATTGATCACTTTCTGAATTGCTGTATCGATTTCTTCTTTAATAGAAAGATACTGCGTATTTAAGTCTACAAATGGTATTCTCATGATAATTGACTTTCTTAATTTTAAATAATTCTAGCTGGATTCCCTGTAACAATACAATTATCAGGCACATCTTTTGTTACCACTGCACCGGCACCTACTTTCACATTTTCCCCAATGGTTACCGGTAATAATGTAGCATTACTGCCAATAACGGCACCTTTCTTAATCAATGTTTTCTGCCAATTTTCCTTGGAACCACTTCTTTTATAGGAAGGCGGGTGTATATCATTAATTGTCATAACACCGTGACTGATAAATACATCATCCTCAATCTCAACTAGGGAACAGATAAAGGAATGACTGGAAATGGTTACATTATTACCAATATGAACATCATTTTGTACCTCAACGTATGCACCTATTGTACAATTTTCACCCATGGTGCAACCATATATATTAGCATAATGCCAAATTTTTGTTCCTTTACCAATGGAAACATTATTTACAATCGCTGTATTAGCTTTAAAGTAATTCATCTATGCCCTTTCTAAAATGTGGACCACCTTCGCAGCATGTGAAGGGCCAGTGATACAATCAGTTCCATTTTTTATACAATCCACAAAGTGTTCTATTTCTGTTTTTAATGGCTCAACCCAATCGATCTTTGGTATGATCTCATCGCCGGAACGATTATCGAATGTAAATGTACCGGGATTATCAAAATCCATGTTCTCACCTAACACCGCGATGCGGTCAATACCTTTGTCATATATGATGATTTTATCTTTAGCAATGTCATCATAGACTACCATTTTTTCTGAACCTACTATCGTCATACGGCGTATTTTATGGGGATCCAGCCAGCTTACATGGATATTTGCTAAAACTCCGTTTGGATAAGTAATATTTAAAAACACAACATCATCTATCCCCTTCTGAACGTAAGCCATTCCCTGCCGATTAACAGTCGCCGGTTCCGAGTCTCCAAGCCAATACTGGATAATGCTGATATCATGGGGCGCTAAATTCCATAGGGCATCCACATCATTTCGAATACGGCCCAAATTTACCCGCTGACTGTAGATATATCGAATATCTCCCAATTCCCTTGAATCAATCAGACTTTTGACATGCCGCACAGCAGAATTAAATAGAAAAGTATGTCCCACCATTACAACCAAATCATTTTCTTTTGCTAAATCACCTATTTGTCTAACGTCTTTAACCTTTGAAGCCATTGGTTTTTCTACCAGTACATGTTTACCCGATCGTAATGCTTGCATTGAAAGATCAAAATGCGATATTACTGGGGTTGCAATGACCACCGCATCAATATCACTGGATTTAAATATTAAATCATTGTTATCTGTAACCGTTATATCTGGGTATTTATTATTTACAAATGCTCGTCTTTCCGCAGATTTATCAGAAACCATCATTACAGAAATATTTTTATTGTTTACCAAATTTCTCAACAAATTTGGCCCCCAGTAGCCTATACCTATCTGTGCAACTTTAAGCATTATTCACTATTATTTTGAAAGTTTAATAAGAATAGTTTGTGAGATATTCATTAATAATAAACCAATATATCAAAGATACTAAGAACATTTAATTGAATTAATTACTGTAATCAACTTTTCTTCTTGAGGATCCCAATTATATTTGTTTTTTAAAATATTGATCCCATTTCGAGACATTCTATCATATTTGTCAGAATTGTTTAATAAATTAGAAATTTCATTCGCAGTACCCTTTACATCCAGTGGGTCGACTAGAATACCAGCTTGGCATTCATTCAATAATTCTTCATACAAAGGAAAGTTGGAACAGATATATGGGATTCCTGCCTGCATATAATCAAAGAGTTTGGTCGGATAAGATTGAATGTAATTCTGAATTGGTTTAAGCAAGCATAATCCTATTTTTGACTTACAAACGATTTCCATAGCATCAGGATAATTCATGTAACCAAAAATTTCTACATGATGTTCCAATTTCAATTTGTTAACTCTTTTATTGATCAAATGGTTTGCATTTGCTTCAACTTTTCCAACCAATGCAAGTTTAACTTCCGGGTATATATAGGTTAGAATTGATAAAAGATCAACCATCAGTAATCCACCTCTATCCTCAGTCACATCACCCAAATAGACTAAATCAAATATTTTTTCCCTTTCTTTAGGCCATTCCTTTTTTATTGGGTAATTATGTATAACAGTAGCGTTGGATTTGATAAAGTTTTTGTAAGAATTTTCAGCCAGTAAATAATGTTTAAATATCGACTTGCTTACTCCTTGCAATAAGGAATATCCGATTATTGCTATTAATTTATTTAACGGGGTGAGCCACTTCTTACGTCTAATAGACTGAATAGTGTTTTCGTGAATATCATAGATTACTTTTATATCAAAAAATATTGCAGCTTTGATACCAATCCAAATTAGTTCTGGATCATGAAAAATAAATATATCAGTGTCAGTATTTTTTTTTAACCTTACCCAAAGCTCTTTTCTAATTTTCTTCCGGTCAGATTCTTTTTTCCAAATGGGAAGTCCAAATATTGTTACTCCATGTAAACTTTTCTGATCAAAATCAGCTGGGGCGTGCAGTTGTACATTAAAACATTTGGCCAAAGAAATTGCTTCTTTATAAAAGATGCGATTATCGTTCCAGCGGTGAACACTTGTACCAATAAATATATTTCTTTTATCGGACATACATAATTGTTTTCAAATCAGAAATCCAGCCCGATTTTACAAATTTGAGAATAATCACTCCAATAACAAGGTAGATGGTCGTCCCAATGATTAATTGGGATGAACCAGAAATCTTTGCAAATGATAATAAATGATTGACCAAATATACAATTAACACACCGCCTAGAATGTCCCGCATAAATTTAAAATTCCATAATTTTGATTTATAAAGTCTTTGAATAAAATAAGCGCTCGTTAGTCCTGCAACTATATGGCTTATAAGAAAACTGATTAAAGCCGTTTCCAAAAAATCAAAATCAAAAATATTTCCAATGAAAATAATTGCAATCATTACAAAGGCAGCTAAACTATAGATTAATGAATTATAACCCCTTTCTGAAACTGCATCAATTGGACTTCTGCTTAACCCTGCAAATGTATAGAAAGGTAATGCCAAAATTGTAAGTCGTAATATGCTTACCCCACTAACGCTTACTTCACCTAACCAAAATTTTAAAATAAGAGGAGCACTCATATAACAATAAATTGTACTAATTATACTCAAGAAAAGACCGGCCTTGAATAATATATTTAACATATTATCAACCTCATTTACTGAGCCAGTTGCAATTTTATTCGAGATCCTCGGTAGTAAAACCATGCCAATAGGATTCACTATTAGCAACGCAAGTCTTACCAAACTCAAGCTTGAATTAAAATATGCCACACTTTCAAAGTTTACTTTTTGAGCTAGATAAATAGGAACACCGGCTAATAATATAAATTGGGCCACAAAGCTTGGTATCCGTTTAAAACCATAAATAATTATTTTTTTAGAGTGGTAAAAAGTAATTGCAGATAAGTGAATACCTTTATTACGAAATAAAAATGCAAATACCATAACAATTGTAACGCTACAACCTATCCAAAATAAACCATCATTGAGTGTTGCTACTGATGCAAATACAACTATCGGAATAATGGCTGTTCCTAATAATTGAAAAACATTAGCGCCAACCATATTCATATAACCGCGATATAAAGCATAAGTAATAAATTGCGCGCTCAGTCCAAGAGAAAAAAGTACATATATCCAAAAATGATTTGGATAAAATCCCTTTATATTTAACAAAAGAATACCCGTAATTAAAATAATCGTCATTGGTACAGTGATAATTAAAAATAATATAAACGCATTATCACCATAAGACTTTTCAAAATTTCTACTTAAATAATTCGGAAGAGCAATATTCATTCCAACTAACAATATTCCTATACTAGCGGATAAAGTTCTTTTTATCAGCAAGAATTCACCCAAAACATCTAATCCATGAATCCGGGCAATTAAACCATTTAAAACAAATATACCACCTATAACAATTACACCATTAATTAGCGTTACCATCAAGTCATCCTTGAACGATAGATGTTTATTCAACCAGTTCATTTAACTATTTTTCACACTATTTAAATAATTACGAATATAATTAATAAGATATATTTTAACACATTGACATATCATTATTTGGAAAATTATATTTTCAAAGATAAGGCTTAATTAATCAGATCCCAGATGATTTAATCTATCTACATGGGTAGATGCTATTGAGACGCCAATAAGCATCCAGAGAATTCTGTTATCATTAAAATCACCTGAAAATTGCGCAGCAATAAACATAACAACAGTACCAGCTACCCATAAAGCAGAATGATCTGTGAAAGATCCCCGCTGAATTCCTTTATTTATTAACTGATAGAATTTTGTTAAGAATGAGATCATAATTATCAAACCAATCAAGCCTAGTTCAGCAATTATCTCGAAAAAAAGGTTATGTGGATACCAGCGCCAATCTCCCCAAATAAATAGTGAGCTAAAACCGCCAACACCTAGCCCAACAAAAAAATTGGTTACAGATGAAACCCATGCTTGCAATGACATAGACCAATATTCAAATCTTGTGGCTATCGTATTAACCTTTTCTACACCCTGTTGCGTCATTATTACCGCACTTTGAGATACGTCAAAAAAGCGTTGAGTTAAATTTTCGGGTAATAAAAGTAATAATGCGGTTATTGATCCGATCGCAAGAATACCATACCCGAAAATTCTATTTGAATGTTTGCTTTCATACAATAATGCATAAATTATTGAACCAATTATTATACTAACTAAAGGACCCCTGGAACCGGATAATATTATGCTCAACAATAAAACAAATAGCATAATGAAATAATGCAGGCTCTGCGAAGGTTTATTTCTTATCAACAGTGCTATCATCATTGCAGCACCAATTGCCAGATACCGACTCACTTGTATCGGATTTGCACCAGGGATTGAAATTCGATTCCAATACGCCAGAACAATAGGAAAATTCCCCCAGGTTAAAAAATAGACAAATCGAATTAGCATTATACCAATTAGGAAAGCTAAAAAGAATTTAAAATAGTCAAGCAACCGTTTGGAATCTTCAGGGCTTTTTATAATGATGAGTGGTGTTATAAACATTGTGACCGCAAACATATTAAACCGTTGCATTTTTCTGAGTCCATATTCGGGAGAAGATGTGTATATATATGAAATGCCTAGGATTGCGCCGAAAATTAAAAACAAACAAACCATGGTTTTTTGTTCACTGGGGAGTTTCCAATTACCTTCCATCAACATTTTAATCAACCCCAACCAAATAATTAAAGTAACAACCACTGTTATATCAACAATTTCAAAAACAGGGAAGTAATTAAGTAAGTAACCTTTAATGATTGCTGTCAGACTTAAAATCATTAAGGCAACCGCTGGATTATTAATCAGCCACCAAAGTATGATTAATCCAAGTGGTATTAATACCATTACGGCTGGATTTGTATTAACTCCGATAAAAAATAATATTGTCTCAACTACGGCAAGGACTGTCAGCAATAGCATTACAATTAAGTTCGCTTGAGTGCAGTACGCAAATCCCGTGTATGGTGGTCAGTATAAATAAATATAATGGATAATAAAATACTCATTAGTGTCGCCCCAATAACAATCAAAGCTCTTTTTGGCTTAGCTTTGTTAAGAGCAACTTTTGGTTTATCAATCACCTGAAGAGTGGGAATATTTTTTGTTTCCTCTAGTTTAGCTTGTTCAAATTGTGGTATCAATAGTTCTTGGATCCTGCTTTGCAATTCAACCTCACGAATCAATCTTCCATTCTCTAGCCCAAGAGATGGTAATGAATTAAATGAAACAGAAAACTCAATATTAGGAACCGCATCAACCTGAGTAGGTGTTATGTTTGATAGAAGGTATTGTAGTTTTTCATCTAATTTGATCATTAGTTGTTCAAGATGAAATATCTGTTCATTAAGTAATTTTTCTAACTGCATTATGGTTGGATTATTAATTGATAAGGTTGTTTTTGCAACCGCAAGTTCTGTTTCTGTTTCAATTTTCTTTGCATATAATTCCGTATATGCTTCAAAAATTGAATTGTATGCTTGTGCACTCATCTGCATCGTACTGGATAATTGTGCTACAAGATCAATAATTCCGGTTTTTTCCTGGAATGTTTTTAGAGCGAATTCTGCTTTCTCAAGATCATGTTTATTCTGATTTAGTCTTCTTTCCAGAAACTCACGGTTATATTTTCCAGCTTCCATTCCAATATTTTGATTTATTTGGTCCAGCATAAATAACGTTTCACTAACCATCTGTTTCGCAACTAATGGATCCTTGTCAATTATTGATATTTCTAGAGTGCCTTCTTCTGTTACCTCTAGTTCCATTTTCTCTTCAAATGCTTCCATTGCAAATTCGATATCTCGTTGTTTATACCTATCTACAAGATTGAATTTATTAACCATGTATTCTTTTACTGTTCGGCTCTGCAAGATCGCAATAAAATTATTTATATCTTCGTTGATTGTAGATAAACCAAAATCAGCTACAGGTATTGGTGAAATTGAAGAAAGAAAATTGAACTGTCCGGCCCCTGATGATAGAACCACTGCTTTAGAAGCATACCATTTGGGTAGTAAAAGAGATATAATTAACGCAATGCCGGTTACAATGATCGTATTCTTGAATATAAATCTTCTGCTATTCCAAAATAACAGTACATTACCTTGCAAAACTTTGGTCTCTGGTAAAGTTACATTTTTTTTACTTTTTCTTTTATCGCCAATAACACCGTATCTCTTTAAATCTGCCAATCGATTTCGTAGTGTTTTCTCAGACATACCATTCAATTCAGCAATACGTTTTCTTTCCACCGGATCAGAAACAATTGTAGGGTGTTTCTCTACAAGAGAAAAAATTTTCTTTTCGTGTGGGGACAAGTTTATACTCATCGCTGGGTTGCTTGATAGGCCAGAAATAACGTGGCTATTGATGTTAAGGCTTGAATAAAACCTGTATTACCAAAAAGAATACTACCATATGTTTCAGGGACCTCAATAATATCGCCTGGTTCAACTATGTTATTATTAGCAAGTGTAGTTGTAGTCCCATCCTTTTTTAATATTATTACACGATTTACTGCGCCTACGTCCAAGGATCCACCGCTTAAAGCAATATAATCTTTTACGCTAAATCCTGGCCTAAAATAATGGGCGCCTGGACGAAAAACAAATCCAGTAACAAGGATCTTATTTGAATTATCATACTCCATATAGTCCGCTTGTTTATCTGGCGTAATATTTAAAAATGGCACATAAATTTTGTCTCCATCGATTAATTGTGGATTATTAGTGAGATCACCTTTAAGTAAAAATTCTTTTAAAAATATATTTTTACTATTGCCATTCCGTATTAAAACAGATCTTTCGGGGTCTGCATATTTTTGTAACCCACCAGCTCCATTAATCGCTTCATAAAAACGGCTCACAGGTGCCATTTTAACAAATTTTGGTTTATTCACTGCTCCATATACGAAAACTTTAAATTGTCGGAAACGAATAAGCTCGATAGAAACTTTAGCAGATTTATATACTTGTTTTATCTCTTCATTTATTTCACGATCAACTTCAGCAAGTGTTTTACCCAAAACATTAACCGATCCAATCTCAGGAACAATTAAGTTACCTGTAGGACCAATGGTAACAAAATTATCAACATTCTCTACAGACCATAAAATTCTTAAGCGATCTCCTGGGCCAAGGAGGTATTTCTCTGGATCAATTGGACTTTCCAAAGGCAAAGGTATTACCCCATACTCACGATAAACAATTGGTTGTTGACTATCATCAAATTTGGTTGCATCTACCTTGTTTGAAGTTTGTCCAAGTGATTGACTAATTTTCAATAGAAAAAATATGACGATAAAAACCGGGATATTATTTTTCATATCGATTACACAATACCAAGTCGTTCTTGCTGGTAAATATTTTCTTGAGTTTCGATCCACCAAGCTTTATTGCTTAGATACCATTTGATTGTTTTCCGTAAACCAGATTGAAATGTCTCTTGAGGGTGCCACCCTAAATCCTGTTGTATTTTTTTCGAATTGATAGCATACCTAAAATCATGCCCAGGGCGATCTTTCACAAAGGTTATCAATTGATGATAAGATTTCCCGGATTCAGCAGGCTTGACTTCATCTAATATTGTACATATATCTTTTACAATCTGAATATTTTGTATTTCATTATTTCCACCCACATTATAAGTCTCACCGATGGTGCCTTTTTGAAGAACTATATTAATAGCATCGCAGTGATCCTGAACATACAACCAATCACGCACATTCTCACCGGTTCCATAAACGGGTAATGGCTTTTGCGCAAGACAATTTAAAATCATTAATGGAATGAGTTTTTCAGGGAATTGGTATGGACCGTAATTATTGGAACAATTCGATATTGTAACCGGCAGTCCAAAAGTTCTATGCCAGGCTCGAACCAAATGATCAGAAGAAGCTTTCGATGCGGAATAGGGCGAACTGGGATCATAAGCTGTTGATTCGCTGAAGTAACCAACTTCACCAAGACTGCCAAAAACTTCATCGGTTGAGATGTGGTGAAACTTGAATTTTGACCGGAATGCTTTATCTAAATGAATATAGTAATCCAATGATTCCTGTAGCATTACAGAAGTACCAATAATATTGGTTTGAATAAATTGCTGTGGACCATCAATGGATCTATCAACATGGCTCTCAGCCGCAAAATGAACTACAACGCTAGGATTATATTCTTTAAATATGTTACGCACACAATTATGATCACAAATATCACCTTGGATAAAGATGTATCTATCATCTTTTTGAATATCGACCAAATTATTGGGGTTCCCTGCATAGGTAAGTTTATCCAGATTAATGACAGTCCGATATTCCGTATTAGTCAGGATGTATTGAATGAAATTTGAACCGATAAACCCGCATCCGCCAGTTATGAAAATAGCGTCATTCATTTACCCCTCCTACACGGGTAGATTTTTTTGTTCTACAAGAAATGGTAATTTCAAATCACGATCAGAAATTACCGGATTTGTTATTGACCAATTAATACTAATCTGCGGGTCATCCCAGCGAATACCATATTCATCCTCCGGATGATAAATCTCAGTACATTTATATTGAAAAATAGCCTGATCAGAAAGCACACAAAAACCATGTGCAAATCCAGGCGGAATGTACATTTGTATATGATCCTTATCCGTAAGATTCAAACCAAAATATTGACCAAAAGTTGGTGAAGTTTTTCTTAAGTCTACAGCCACATCATAAACCATTCCATGACTTACTCTTACCAATTTCCCTTGCGGATACTTCATTTGATAATGAAGACCTCTTAAAGTACCCTTAACGGATTTTGTTTGATTATCCTGACGGAAATTAGTGGGCAATCCATTTTCTTCGAATAATTCATCCCTATAATTTTCGTAAAAATAGCCACGTTTATCTTCATGAACATTCGGTTTAATAAGTAATAAACCTTCCAGATGTGTTTTTTCCACAATCACTCAAGCCACCTTATGCCCTACATTATCAAACTTGAATTCTAGACGTTTTAACTCGGATACATCTAATATATTTCTCGTATCAAGAACTACAGGTTGAGACATCAAATTTTTCAATTTTTCCAAATCAAGACTTCTGAATTCATTCCATTCAGTCATAATTACTGCCGCATCGCAACCTTCCACCGCCTCATGCCAATTGGATTTATAATCAAGTTCTGGGAAGATTTTTTTCATGGATTCGTTTGCAATCGGGTCATAGGCTTTAATAACACCACCTTTTTCAAGAATACTGGTGATAATTTGAATTGCTGGTGACTCACGTACATCATCAGTTTCTTGTTTAAAAGCTAAACCTAGTACTGCAATTATTTTGCCTTTCAGATCATCATCCAATAATTCAATTAACTTATTGACCATCCTTTTTCGCTGATAAATATTTGTTTCGATTGCAGCAGTTACAATAGCCATATCTATGTTATAATTTTTTGCGATTTCAATAAATGCTTTTGTATCCTTAGGAAAACAAGAGCCACCAAATCCTGGTCCCGGATGAAAGAATTTTGGACTGATGCGCCCATCTGTACCAAGTGCATTCGCAACCACATGCACATCAGCACCAATTTCATCACAGAGATTTGCGATCTCATTGATATAACTTATTTTTACTGCCAGAAAAGAATTCGCTGCATATTTTATCATCTCAGCAGTCTCAACTGTTGTGTATACGAATGGAGTCTTATTAATATAAAGTGGTCGGTAAATATCTTTTAAATATTCAAAAGCTTTATCACTTGTTGCGCCCAATACAATACGATCAGGGTGCAAAAAATCTCTGACTGCAGCACCTTCTCTTAGGAATTCAGGGTTAGAGCAATAATCATATTTAATTTTATCACGATTATTCTGATCTATTATTTTTTGAATCGTTTTCCCCGTTCCAATTGGAACAGTACTTTTCGTACAAATTACTTTGTATTTATTAAGATTTTTTCCTATCTGCTTTGCAACTGCTATTACTGCTGAAATATCTGCATTGCCATTTTTACCTTGTGGAGTGCCAACTGCTATTAAAATAACTTGGGCCCATTTAATTGAATCTTCTATTTCAACGGAAAAAGTTAATCTTTTAGCGTTATTATTTCGGGTAATTAGCGTTTTTAGCCCGGGTTCGTGTATTGGTATGATACCATCATTTAACAGGTCAATTTTTTCCTTATCTTTATCTACACAACGAACCTGATGGCCAAAATCAGATAATCCAGCACCACTTACTAAACCTACGTAGCCGGTGCCTATAATGGTGATACGTTTCATGAGGAATACAACTTCTTACTTAAAACTAATATTTTTCCGTCGGAAAGTTGCACTATTTATTTATGGTAACCCGATTCTTTTCCGGATAACCCATTCAATTGTTAATAATACAATCAAGGTAACCAGAACCCAGCTCTCTTCATTAAATCTAGTTGATCTATTGATTTTTTCTTGGCGCTCACGTGGTAAAACTTTATTGAATAACTCTGCCCGGGATGCCCAAGGGTAATATGCACCATTCGTTTTCATTGATAAATTCTCTAATAATGGGGAATTCAACGCTACTTCATTTAATTCTATTTGACTTTCTTCTACGATAAAACGCCCATTTTGTTTCACTGGTGGAGCACTGCCATCTTGAATAGATATTTCGTATGAATATTTCCCTGGCTTTGGTGCCCAAATATTTCCCTCCCAGCGCTTCGATTCCGGATTGAATCTTAATTCAGCTGAATTGATTTCAAGACTATCATTTTGGGTGGTTATGAATGCTTGATTTTTTGAGCCATTTTTATTACCAATGCTTGTACCAGTAATAAGTATTTCTTCTCCTTGCTGATAAGATTCTTTATTTAGTCTGAAATAGAGGTTTTTATCGCCACTTGTTTTTAAAAGCCAAGAAAATAGCCTTGTCCATAGTTCGGGAAATATTTTTGAATAATTAGTGCCTGATAATCTGTGATGAATGGTAGAGAATTCAGGAGAAGCCCAAACAGCGCTGCGAATACCCTGTTTTTCACCTAAGAACATCAGAGGAACAATATCAGATCCTTGATTATATGCAATTGCTTCAATTTCATCATTAGTACTTTCAAAATTATACGACGCTAGTATTGGAGGGAAATTTTGCCAGAAATCAAGGCCATCGTTTAATTCTAATCCTTGAAAGATACTTCGACTTAGTGCTTCTGGAGTCATGTACCACAATGTTTTTTCACCGGTTTGAATCTGATCTTTCATACGTAAATGAAAAAAAGGTATTATTGAACTGGCTGACTTTTCTGTTACACTACCACCTAATAACCATAATAATGATGATTTCTCAGCACCAATTTTTTTAGAATAAATACGCTGGGTTTTTGAAGACAATTCCTTGAGAGGATAATTGTCAAAAATAATTAACTGATAGGGCCTAGACCAAAAAGATTTCAATGCTGGTAAATATCCATTTTTCCTCCTTACAAAATGATCTAATTCCACACGAGGATATTTCCGAATATATCTTTTTATAACACTTGTATTAAAACTCGGGGATCCTGTAATTAACGCAACCTTGTATCGATCCTTTAAAATGGTAACGAAAAATTTCTGCTGATTATTCTCAATATTTATTTCCTGTGAAACAGTAGAAACCTTAACTCTGTATTCATTTTCACCTAAATTTGATGGAGCGAACATGAAACGCGCTTGCGCACGGGATCCAAAACCTTTTGTTTGAAGATATCTGGAACCTAACATTTTTTTACCTTGATATAAGATTACATTCACCCTCTCCTGCATATCACCAGTTGAATTTATTGTCACAGTTATCCTTAAGTCTTCGCCCTTTATTGCAACGGTAGGCGCATCAATAGATTGTATACTAAGATCAACCAGAGGAGTGGAATGACCAATCCCTAAAGTATACACAGGTACCTCTACTTTTTGGATCAATTGGGATGGATCCAATCCTTGATTAATTTGACCATCAGTAATTATAGTTGCACCAGCAAGTTTTTCCTGATCTGATACGATATGACTGATAACCGAGCCTAAATTTGTTGATGAACCTTTTCCATCCCATGATTGGACATTTTCAAGTGCTGAAACACTCTCCGAAAATGAATATAAATATGGTGATACATCTTGCTTATTTAGATTGAATACCAATTGTGAAAGTTCAGATTTGATGGTTTGTAAAGACAATGCTGGGTGATAACCGATACTAACTGAATTATCGACATAAAAATTCCAGTCCAATTCGATTGTATTAGTTTCAGTCCATTTAAATCTGGGCTGTAACAATAAAAACAAAGCTATAATTAATGAAATACCACGAAGAATAAGCAGCCATCTTAATTCAGCATGATTTCTGATTGATAAGTATGTTGCCAGTATTGCAATCAACACACTAATTGAAAATACCCAAAACCAGGTATCTACTGGTTTCAAAAAAGAAACATCCATAATTAAACTATTTTTAAATTTGGGAAAACATCAAATTCAATAGGACTAGTAAATCCCTTTTTCATATATAATTCACTTAGGTAAGCAATCATGGCCGCATTATCAGTGCATAGAGCAGATTCTGGATATTTTACACTTATCTCATCACTTATTGTTTTCTTTATTATACTTCGTAATTCATTATTCGCTGCAACGCCACCAGCAATAACACAAGTTTTTACATTTTTTCTTTTTATAGCCATTACCAACTTGTCCACTAGCACATCTAATATTGCTTTTTGATAACTAGCAGCTACATCTGCTAGCACCAGAGATTCATCCTTCTTTTCCATAAAATAAAGCAATGAGGTCTTCAAACCACTAAAACTAAATTCCAGAAGTTCATCCTTATAAAATGCCCTAGGGAAATCAATAGCTTTACAGTCACCATTGTGAGCCATTTTTTCTATCGCGGGTCCTCCAGGATAATCCAACCCAAGAATTCTTGCACCTTTATCAAAAGCTTCGCCCGCCGCATCGTCTCTGGTCTCCCCTAATAATTCATAATCCGCCATCTCTTTAACTAACCATAACTGTGTATGTCCTCCAGAAACCAATAAACAGACAAAAGGGTATGTTAACGTAGGGTCAGCTAAGAAGTTCGCATAAATATGTGCTTCCAGATGATTTATTCCAAGAACAGGAATATTTAAACTTTGGGAAAGACCCTTTGCAAAACAAACACCTGTTAATAGTGTTCCAGCCAGTCCTGGCCCCTGGGTTACACCTATACCATTTAGATCGCTTAAGGAAATTTCAGCATCATCTAGTGAATTTTGTACAATGAAGTTTAACAAACGTTCATGTTCTCGAGATGCTACTTCAGGAACAACACCACCAAAATCTTTATGTATTTGTTGTGAGCTAACAATACTCGAGAGAATATTACCGTCTTTACAAATTGCGGCAGCCGTCTCATCGCAAGACGACTCAATACCAAGTATTATCAATCCTGTTCCTTAGCAACCGCTAACTCTATATTACGTGGTGTTAAATCTCGCCAGCTTATTATCCCTGAGGGGACAATTACCTTTGGTTCATAGAATTGTCTTTTAGGAGACCATTCGGAAGTAAAATTGATAAAAACATTAATATCTAGGGGTTGTACTTGAGCAATATAATCTACACCTCCTACAATTGTCAGTGAAACGGTACTCGGATTTCTCCTTACAACTAAACCTGGTATATTATTCGTTATTTTTACCGGTACTTCACTGATTATACGTTCACTGATAGCCTGAATATCCTGACTAAATTTTATACTGAGAAATGAATATTCAATGAGAACATCTTTTAGTCTTTCAAGCGCAATACGAGTATTTATAGGATGGTCTACATCTGAAATAGTATCTTTCTTTGTTTGAACAAAATTTATAGACTGTACTGCCTCTTTTGCACCAGCGATTTTGACCATACTGGAATCTAATATCGGAATTCCAACCTTTATATAACCTGGACTTGGGTTCACTAAGACCTGGGATTGAACAGGGACATATCTGACCATATATTCATCAAGACTTATGTGGATTGAATCTGGATACACAACTTCAATATATTGCAATTCAAAAGCGGATGGGATAGATATTTTTTGTGGGTACTTATCGTAATATTCATTTAAATAAAAATCATATTCTTCTGATATTCTATCGAGATCGATAACCAGTTTAAAATCAGGAACGAAATCTTTTAATAACAATGTTTTAAAAATGGCACGGCCACTACCTTTTAAACGAACCTTAATTGACTGAGGTATTTCTTTCTTATACGCTTTTTTTCGCTCATTGAGGTTTCTTACTTCGATTGGAACATTCATAATAGTAACATAATCATTATTACTAACTACAAACATCCAAAGGAAAGTAGCTAACCCTAATGCCCCGGCGCGAGCACCGAATTGCTGTTGAGAAAGAAAAGTTATGAAATTTGATTTTTTCAAAACATCATCAACTTTTTGATATAATTAAACCGTGTTTATTCGGGTTCTATTTCTTCGTTTTTCCCCTCGGTTAGCTCATCAGGCAACTTAATTTTTTCAGATGCTGGCTTATCCTGTTTATTTAAAAACTCTGTAACCTCATCTTCTTTTGAACCCGTGTTTATTTCTCCTGATAATTCCTCAATGAATACGACTACCTTCTTATCATCTGGCTTGACTTCCATAACATGGCCGGTAAGACTATCTCCTGCACTTAACTTTGTCAATACTTCCTTACGACTTTTCTTGGACTTGCCACCGAAAGGAACAATCCCTTCCACATCATCTTCGAGCTGCAAAATAATTCCTTTTTCCAAAATACGAATTATTTCTCCAGTAATTTCCTTACCCGTTTCAAATTTCTTCATTAGTTCCGGCCATGGATCATCTGTAACTTGCTTTAGACCTAGTGCAATTCGCCTTTTTTCGCGTGAAATTTCAAGAATACGAACTTCTACATTATTATCTTTTTTTACCGTCTCTCTTGGGTGATGAACTACCTTTGTCCATGAAAGATCAGAAACATGGATTAACCCTTCAATTCCTTCTTCCAGTTCCACAAAGACTCCGAACTGTGTAATATTGATTACCTTACCTTTTTGTAGACTTCCCACCATAAATTTTTCTTCAATTTCATCCCATGGATCTGGTTCAAGTTGCTTTACTCCAAGACTAATTTTTCGATCATCCGTATCAATCGCTAGTACTCCTGCTTTAATTTCATCACCAATAGAATATATTTCTGACGCATTTTTTATATGGCGTGTCCAAGACATTTCAGATACATGAATTAGGCCTTCTACTCCAGCTTCGAGTTCAACAAATGCACCATAATTGGTCAGGCTTACAATTTTACCGTTAACATTAGAGCCAATGGGATAATTTTCTTCTACATTCTCCCAAGGATGTGGCATCAGTTGTTTTAGCCCCAAGGATACACGCTGTTTTTCTTGATCGTAATCAATTATTTTGACCGATAATGTTTCATCCAATTCTACAACTTCACTCGGATGATTCACCCTTCCCCACGAAAGATCTGTAATATGAAGCAAACCATCGATACCCCCTAGATCTATGAAAACCCCAAAATCTGTAATATTTTTCACTCTACCATCCATTATTTGGCCAATTTCTATATCGGCAAGTAATTCTTCTCGCTTTTCTTTAAGACTATCCTCAATAATTACTTTATGGGAAACAACGATATTTTTACGAGCTTCATTGAGTTTTACTACACGCACCTCCAAGTCCTGATCTAAATATTGATCAAAATCCTTTATGGGTCTAACATCAATTTGACTGCCAGGAAGAAATCCTTGTAAACCATCGATATTGACAATCATCCCCCCTTTAATCCTACGTAAAATTTTACAAGTGAAAATTATTTCTTTTTCATAAAATTCTCGAATATCCCGCCAACGACGCATAAAATCGGCTTTTTCTTTTGACAAAACTAGGTTGCCATTTCTATCCTCAAGATACTCTAGATATACTTCAATTTTATCGCCAATTTGAGGCAGTGCATTCTGCAAAAATTCCGAGCGATCTATCAGACCTTCAGATTTAAACCCAATATCTATTAAAATATCTTTTTCATTCATTCCAATAACACGTCCAGTGAGAACTTGGTTTTCGGATATTTCAGATATAGAACCAAGATATTGATCTTGAATATTCTCTGATACTTCAGTTTGTTTTACACTTGAATCCAAATCTGCCTTGGTTATAGTTCGGATATCCTTGAATAATGTGGGATCGAGATAATCTACTGCAGGTGGCAAATTGTCTTCTATTTCATTTTCTTCATTTATTGCGACCACAGGTACATCCTCTGCATTTGCAGAATTATCACTGACTTCAGCAGTATTAACTACCTCCATCTCTTCAACGACCAGTTCACTAGTTTCTTTTTGAGTCATTTGGTTCCTATTAGTTATTATTTTTTACAAGATTAATAATTTTTTCCACTTGCTGATCAATGGATAACATCGATGTATCAATTTCAATCGCTTCATCCGCCTTCTGAAGCGGCGAATACGCTCTCGTTGAATCTTTTTCATCCCGCCTTTTCAAATCAGCCAAAACTTCTTGGAATGACCGATTCTCGCCCATTTCATAGAAATCCTTGAATCTTCTTTCCGCACGCATATTAACATCTGCAACCATGAATATTTTGAATTCTGCATCTGGAAAAACTACAGTTCCAATATCTCGACCTTCAACAACGCAATTTGTTTTTTTTCCAATATTGCGCTGTATTTCGACCATGGTTTGTCGTACATACTTCATCGCACTTACTACACTTACGTTTTCCGTCACAGGCATTGAACGTATTGCCTGAGAGACATCCTCACCATCTAATTTTACAATAGTTTTAGATCCCTTATCATAAATGTCCAATTCTAATTCATCAATGACACGGCAAACAGAATCATAATCATCCAGATCAGTGTTCGATCGCAATAACGCTAAGGTTACAGCACGATACATGGCACCTGTATCTAGGTAAGTCATTTCCAATTTCTTTGCTACCATTTTAGCGGTAGTACTTTTACCAGAAGCGGCAGGGCCATCAATAGCGACAATCATGCAATCCTCTTCTCAAATAGCCGGCAAATTTACTATTCACTTGATAGAAAACCAATGAATTGGGAAATAAATAAAAAATAAGAAGAATACCTAGCTTAATATTTGGTGAACGATTGGATCTTCTGCAATTCATGTTGATCTAATGACCGGTATTGCCCTAAGGGAAGGTGTCCTAAGTCCAAACCGGCATATTGAACTCTTTTTAAAGAAAATAACTTGTGATCTATCGCATGA